>OLSH01000101.1_pt1 | contig 89665 bp, 79 predicted proteins | sample 1643221 | NCBI WGS metagenome assembly OLSH01 (sample SAMEA3136681, study PRJEB25190) | human gut metagenome | biome: human gut; feature: human-associated habitat; material: faeces | place: Austria | collected 2013 | reverse complement strand
GCCTCCCACTCTTTCATAGGAAACACGAATAGGCATCCATCCAATCCCTTTGTAATTACAAATTCACTGCCCAGGGCTTCCCTGAACTTTGAGGGGATTATCAGTCTGCCTTTTGCGTCGATTGTGTGATTGTATTCGCCCATAAACATGGTAATCACCTACCGTTTCCCTGATCGGGTGCGCTCCACCTGGTGTTCAAGCGTGACACTTTGTGGTATTTTATACCCACTATCCACCACTTCTCACCACTACTGTTTCCATTCTAATGGATTGTTAACAAAAAATCAAGAAAAAGAAAAAACTGTCCACAGAATTCCTTCTGTGAACAGTTTCTTTTCCACAACCTTAATGTTTTCTTTTTCTCCACTGATAGACCAGCACCAACAGTGCTCCAATGGCCAGAAGTGCCGCAACCACCTGGGATACAGCGATCTGCGTACCAGGAATCAGCAGCTGGTCTGTCCGGAGTCCCTCGATCCAAAACCGTCCGATCCCATATCCAATGGCATAAATTACCACCGATTCTCCATCAAACTTCTTGCGCCTGGACATGATGACAACGATGATCAGCACTGCCAGATTCCACAGTCCTTCATATAAAAAGGTAGGATGAACCTGAATATACGTATTCATGTGGTTCCCACTCCCTACAAAGACAGCCTGGTCATACAGCCCCGTGTCCACGATCTCCGAAAGCCTACCGTGCTTCACGAAGTAATCCGTGGGAATCTGCATAGCCAGAGGACCGTCTGTAAATCCTCCAAAAGCCTCCCTGTTGAAAAAATTCCCCCACCGGCCAAGAATCTGGCCGATCAAAAGCCCTGGCACTGCGATATCCGCAAGCTTAAAAAACTCTATTTTCTTTACCCTGCAGAATATCACCATGGTGATAACCGACACAATGATTCCGCCGTAGATGGCAAGACCTCCGCTTCTGATATTCAGGATCTCCGTCAGGTGATTCTTATAATAATCCCATGAAAAGATTACATAGTAAAGTCTCGCCCCAATGATCGCCGGTATGAGTACGACGATAACAAAGTCAAACACAAGATCAGGATTGATCCCGTTCTTTTTCGCCATTCTGCTGGCAGCCAGCATTCCGAGCAAAAACCCCAGGGCGATGACAATCCCATAATATTTAATCTCAAATCCTCCGATCGAGATGCCCTCCCCTACATGTTTGAGTACAATACCCAAAAAGGGAAATCGGATTTCATTTTCCATGTTACCAAACTCCTTTCCGTCGTTTCATCTTATCCCATTTTCCTTTTCTTTTCAAGGTTCTTATGGTAGACTTGTTTTATCATATTTTAGCGGCTTGACGGCTGAGTGCGCCAAATGCGGACTGCCAAAGGCAGATTATTTTCTTAAGCATTTGCGGGCATCCTGCCCGGAGAGCTTTATTATACGCAAAGATAGTAGAAAGGAATCAATACACAATGAAATTAGGTATCGTAGGATTGCCAAACGTAGGTAAAAGTACTTTGTTCAATTCTCTCACAAAAGCAGGCGCTGAGTCTGCCAACTATCCATTCTGCACCATTGACCCTAATGTAGGGATCGTAACTGTGCCGGACAAAAGACTGGACGTACTGTCTGAAATGTATCACTCAAAGAAGGTCGTCCCTGCCGTTATAGAGTTCGTGGACATCGCAGGCTTGGTAAAAGGAGCTTCCAAAGGAGAAGGTCTTGGGAACCAGTTCCTGGCGAACATCCGCGAGGTGGATGCCATTGTCCACGTAGTCCGCTGTTTCGAGGACGAAAATATTGTCCATGTGGACGGATCTGTCAGCCCGTTGAGGGATATCGAGACGATTAACTTTGAATTGATCTTTTCCGACATTGAGGTTTTAGACAGAAGGATCGCAAAATCCAAAAAGGGCTCCAGAAACGATAAAGCTCTCGCCCAGGAAGTAGAGCTTTTAGAGAGAGTCAAGGCCCATCTGGAAGACGGAAAGCTTGCCAAGACATTTGAGACAGCTGACGAGGAGGAACAGGCCATTTTGGATTCCTGTAATCTTCTGACGATCAAGCCTGTCATTTTTGCAGCCAATGTCTGTGAAGACGATCTTATGGATGACGCCGCTTCCAATGAGTATGTAAATGAAGTGAGAGATTATGCCAAAGATGTGGATGCAGGCGTTTTTGTTATCTGCGCTCAGATCGAACAGGAAATCGCGGAGCTGGATGATGATGAGCGGAAAGAGTTTTTAGAAGATTTGGGACTCAGTGAGTCAGGCCTTGACAAGCTGATTGCCGCAAGCTATTCTCTTCTCGGTCTGATCAGCTATCTGACATCCGGAGAAGATGAGACAAGAGCCTGGACCATCACAGAGGGAACCAAGGCTCCTCAGGCAGCCGGAAAGATCCACACAGACTTTGAACGCGGCTTCATCCGCGCTGAAGTCGTATCCTATGATGACTTGGTGGAAAACGGAAGTATCACTGCTGCCCGTGAAAAAGGCCTTGTCAGACAAGAAGGAAAAGAATACGTGGTACATGACGGGGACGTGATTGTATTTAAGTTCAATGTGTAACATTTTCCACATAATTTCCGTTCGGCTCTTAGAATGCCTCACTCCAATCATGTGGAAAATGAATCAAATATCTTCTGGAGAATCCAGAGGATGTCACCTGTGATATCTTTTCAAAAAGGAGGGACCGCAGTGTTTCACAAATGTGAAACACTGCGGTCCCTTTAGTTATATGTAAATAATCTTCTCTCTCTTAGTTTATGATGCGCACTGCTTTGCATGGGGTACGGTATCCCATGCTGGATACTTTGATGCCTCCGCGCGGATATGGTGCGGAGTTGCTGGCGTGGACTACCTGTCCATTTCCTATGTACATTGTCACATGGTTGATCCGTCCGCCTCTTTTGTAGAACAACAGATCTCCCGGTCTCACATTGCTGACGGAGATGGTGCGTCCGTCGTTTGCCTGGGAGGATGAGGTTCTGCTGATGCTGTAACCGAAATGTCCCAGTACCTGCTGGGTGAATCCGGAACAGTCAATCCCGTTGGTCAGGCTGTTTCCCCCGTAGCGGTATTTATTTCCTACAAACTTCAGTGCATAGTTCACTACCTTCTGGCGGCTGGTGCCTGAAGAACTGCTCTCGCTGTCCTGGGAAGAGGATGTCTCCTGGCTGCTCTGTGTGGACTTTTCAGTACTCTCTGTTGCTTTCGGTTTAGACTTCTTCACCGTTGACTTGGCATTGGTAAAATAATACCGGATGCTGACATAGTCCTTTGCAAGATAGCCTTTGTCACCGTCTGCTTTTACATTGACCCAGTCTGCACTTTCTTTCAGGATCTTATAGCTGTCATTCTTTGAGACCAGGGTCAGCACCTTCGCTTTGGTAGACTGTTTCTGCCTTACTTTCAGCGTGTCTGCTTTCACCACTGCCTTCTTCGGAAAATTATGCTCCTTAGCATACTTGTGAATGTTATCTCCCCAGATGAGATAATCATTCTTTACATAGCCAGTCACTTTCCCGGAGCGGATCTTTGTCCACTCTCTGCCCTTTTTTAAAACCGTTCCGATGTTTCCCTTTTTAAACTTTCCTACGACCGGGCTGGATGTACTTTTCTTCTTCCTGATATTTAACACTGAACGGACATCCGGCGCTGCCTTGCCCTGATATGTAGAACTTGTGTATTCTGGTTCCTCGTTCTGTTTTTTAGCCTCGGTCTTTGGTTTTGCACTTGTTGTCTTCTGTGCTGCGGTAGTTGTGGATACTGGCTGTTCCTTAACTTCTGTGATATGTTTTGCCTGAGTTGTATTCTCCGCCGCCGTTGTCCTGGCTGTGGTCTTTGTTGTTTTACTGTTTGGCGCTGCCTTTTTTTGTGATGCAGAACTGTCTGATCCTGTGTACTCTTCCATGGCTGCCGCAGAGCCTGCAAGTCCGGTCTGATACTGGCTTGCCTTCGCATCTGCAAACGTGGAAACTCCGAGAATGAATGCCAGTGACAGTCCGGCTGTCATCGTCCCCTTTGCTATTATCCGCTTCATATCCCTTTTGTGTCTCCCTCTCCTTCCAGTGTATTGTGAACATATTACAATATTATTGAAATAAATTTAACACATTCTATGCAGAATGTCAATAAATCGTCATATTCTCACAAAACTAGATGATTCTCGATGAAAATCGTAATAAACAAAAAGGACCATGTCTCTGGCGCTGACATGGTCCTCTCATATGATCTATATATTCTTGATCCGTTCAATAGCTTTTACGGTATTTTCGTAGTTTCCAAACGCTGTGAGCCGGAAATATCCTTCACCGCTCGGTCCGAATCCTGATCCCGGTGTCCCCACCACATTCGCCTGCTCAAGCAGATGGTCAAAGAAATCCCAGGAAGACATTCCCTCCGGAGTCTTTAACCAGATATATGGTGCATTGACTCCGCCGGACACGGTATATCCCGCTTCTTTTAGTCCCTCAAAGATAACTTTTGCATTGTTCATATAGTAGCCGACCTGTTCTTTCAGCTGGGCTTTTCCCTGCTCTGTATAAACGGCCGCCCCCGCTTTTTGAACAATATATGGTGCACCGTTATATTTTGTTCCGTGGCGTCTTGCCCATAAATCATGAAGTTTTACATCTCCGCATTTCAAATCCTTCGGAACCACCGCATATCCCAGGCGCACCCCGGTAAACCCAGCATTTTTGGAAAAACTCTTTAACTCAATGGCACAGGTTCTTGCGCCTTCACACTCATAGATGGTGTGGGCCACATCATCTTCTGAAATATATGCCTCATATGCCGCATCATAGATGATGACCGCCCCGTTTTTGTTGGCATAATCCACCCAGCCCTGAAGCTGGTCTTTTGTGATCGTAGAACCAGTCGGGTTATTTGGGAAACACAGATAAATAATATCCGGCACTTCCTCAGGGAATTCCGGCGCGAAATTATTCTCTGCCGTACACGGCATATAGATCACATCGCTCCATGTTTCACTCTTTGGATCATAGGTTCCCGTTCTGCCCGCCATGACATTGGTGTCTACATAGACCGGATAGACCGGGTCACAGACTGCAATCTTATTGTCCTTTGCAAAAATCTCCTGGATATTTCCTGAGTCACACTTTGCGCCGTCGCTGACAAAGATCTCATCTGCCTGGATCTTGGCTCCACGTGATCTGTAATCACCCTCCACGATTGCGTTTCGTAAAAATTCATATCCAAGATCAGGCGCATATCCATGAAATGTTTCTGCCGAAGCCATCTCATCCACTGCACCGTGAAGTGCCTCGATGATTGCCGGAGCCAGAGGCTGTGTCACATCCCCGATCCCAAGGCGGATCAATTCCTTATCCGGATTGGCTTCTTGAAATGCATTGACCTTTTTGGCAATGGTAGAAAACAAATAGCTGCCTGGTAACTTTAAATAGTTGTCGTTGATTTTAAACATGATGTCCTCCTAATATTTAATATGTATATGAATCCCGGATCATTTTTGCCATCTCAATTAGTCCGACCCCGCTGTTCATACTGCGGCGCTGGATGTATTCGTGGGCTTCCTGCTCTGTGATCCGGTTATTTTTCATCAGCAGTGCCTTAACTTCTTCTATAATCTCCAGTTCTTCTCTGGTGCGCTGTCTCGGTTTATGCTTCTTTTCCTTTTGTCTGGCCAGCATGGTGTCTACCACCTGTCTGACCTTTTCTAACAAAAGCTGGGGTTTTAACGGCATGGGCAGATATTCCATCCCCTGAAGATCAAAAAATTCAAGATTCGTCTGGGGAGCCAAAACGATCATTTTAAACCCTGGCGGGAGATATTCCCTCAGTTCACTGCTGACCATGTCAACAAACTTATAGCCGCAGACAACTAGTCCGTCTTCCAGACTCTCCGCCCGCTGCATGATCTGGGCTCCTGTAACACAGGCAGCCGTCACTTCAAATCCATTTCTCACAAGCAGGTTACGGATGCTCCTTGCCTGTTCTTGTTTCGGGAAAAGAACAAAAATATTAACCAAGCTTCCCACCTCCCCGTATGAATGACGCCTGCCTTCTGCCGGTTAAATCTTATACAAATATTCATCAATTTCCCACTGGGAGACAGTCTTTTGATAGGATTCCCATTCTCCCTGTTTTGCATCCAGATACCGGTCAAAAATGTGCTGTCCGAGCACTTCTTTCATAAACTGACTGTCTTTGAACAGGTCCAGTGCCTCCTTCATATCCCTTGGAAGGGAGCCAATACCGGCCTTAAGCTTAGCCCGTTCTGTGACTTCGTATTGATTCTTCGTGGATGCTTTTCCTGGCTGGAGCTTGTTTTCCAATCCGTCGATCCCTGCCGCCAGGCTCACTGCCAGCGCCAGATATGGATTGGCCGCAGAATCCGGACTTCTGAATTCCAGACGCGTTCCGCTTCCTCTGGCGGTCGGCACACGGATCAGCGGACTCCGGTTGGCCGGAGACCAGGAGATATCGACCGGAGCTTCATAGCCCGGCACAATCCGTTTATAGGAGTTTACCAAAGGATTCGTGATAAGCGACATCTCCGGTGCATGCTTCATCAATCCTGCCATGAAATGATATGCCTCATCGCTGAGACCCAGATCACCTCTGGAATCTGCAAATATATTCTGTCCTTCTCTCCAAAGGGACATGTTCAGATGCATACCGGAACCGTCCACGCCGGAAATCGGTTTCGGCATAAAGCTTGCGTAAAGCCCATGGCGCTTGGCAATATACTTAACAACAAATTTAAATGTGAGAATATTGTCAGCTGTGCGGAGCGCATTGTCGTACTTGAAATCAATCTCGTGCTGGGCCGGCGCCACCTCGTGGTGGGATGCCTCGATCTCAAATCCCATGTTTTCAAGATTCAGGATCATATCCCGCCTGGCCGCCTCTCCAAGGTCTAACGGCGCCACGTCAAAATAGCTGGCCTTCTCATGGGTCAGTGTGGTCGGGCATCCTTCCTCATCCGTATGGAATAAGAAGAATTCGCACTCCGGTCCTACGTTAAAGTTATACCCGAGCTTCTTGCTCGTTCTGAGCACTTTTTTCAAGATATAGCGGGAATCCCCGATGAATGGAAGCCCGTCCTGCCCGTAGACATCACAGACCAGCCTTGCGACCTTGCCGCTTTGGGAATGCCAGGGAAATATAAGGAAACTGTCCAAATCAGGATACAAATACATGTCAGATTCTTCTATCCGCACAAAACCGTCCACAGAAGACCCGTCAAACATGCACTTATTATCCAATGCCTTTTCCAGTTGTCTTGCCGTGATCGCCACATTTTTCAGTGTTCCGAACACGTCGGAGAACTGCAGCCTGATAAACTGTACATCATTTTCTCTAACCAGATCTATGACGTCTTGCTTCGTATATCGGTCCATATCATCACTCCTCTTTTCTTTTTTGGCATACGGCCCGGAATCCAGCCTTTGCCTAGTTATAATAATTTTATCAAGTAACATTTTCATTGTCAATTCAAGAACATCACACGCCTCATCTAATAGAATAATAAAAAGAGGTACCTTTAATAGACTTAAAGGTACCCCGTTGTACGTTTAAATTTGTGCGATGTCCACAACTGATAAATTTTCTCTGCTTCCTGATTCCAGGCTGGTCAGCAGAGCATCCGCTGTATCCAGGCTGGTAAGACAAGTCACACCGGTTTCAATCGCATACCTGCGGATCAAAAATCCGTCCTTGCTGCGCCCTACTCCCTGAGAAGGTGTGTCTATGATCAAATCTATTTTATCATCTAAAATCAAATCAAGCAAGTTGGGAGATTCTTCCTCCAGCTTATTGATCGGATGAGCAGGCACTCCATTTTCATTCAGCACCCTGCATGTACTTCTTGTGGAGAAGATCTCATATCCAAGATCCGCAAATCTTCTGCCGATATCCACCGCGTCGATTTTATCAGAATCCTTCACCGTGAGGATCATCTTCTTGTATTTCGGAAGATTGATTCCCGCCCCGAGGAAAGCTTTATAAAGCGCTTCGTTGTAATTTTTAGATACCCCGAGGCATTCTCCTGTGGATTTCATCTCTGGTCCAAGGCTGACCTCTGCCCCACGCAGTTTCTCAAATGAGAACACCGGCTTTTTAATAGCATAATACTCAGATTCATCCTGAAGACCCGGTTTGTATTCCAGATTTTTGATCTTAGCTCCGGCGATCACCTTAGCTGCCAAATCTACGATCGGAATCCCTGTCACCTTACTGATATAAGGAACAGTTCGGCTGGAACGTGGATTCACCTCGATGACAAATACTTCCTCGTCACAAACGATGAACTGAATGTTGATCAGTCCCACAACGTGCAGCGATTTCGCAAGCTTTCTTGTGTATTCAGCGATGACACGTTTCACCTTATCACTTAAGTTAATGGAAGGGTAGACAGAAATACTGTCACCGGAATGGATTCCGGCACGCTCAATATGCTCCATGATTCCAGGAATGATAATCTCTTCCCCGTCACATACGGCATCTACTTCCACTTCCCGTCCTACCAAATATTTGTCGATCAGAATCGGATGCTCCTGTGTCTGACGGTTGATGATCTCGATAAAGGAAATGATATCTTCATCGGAAACGGCGATCTGCATTCCCTGTCCTCCGAGAACATAGGATGGTCTCACAAGAACCGGATATCCCAGCTCATGGGCCGCGTTCAGCGCTTCCTCACAAGTAAATACTGTCATTCCTTTCGGTCTTGGAATACAACATTCTTCGAGAATCTCATCAAATAACTCCCGATCCTCAGCAGCATCTACATTCTCCGCACTGGTTCCTAAGATCGGAACCCCCATCTCCATCAGAGCCTGGGTCAGTTTGATCGCAGTCTGTCCGCCAAACTGTACAACCGCTCCGTCCGGTTTTTCCAGATCGACAATGCTTTCCACATCCTCAGCGGTCAGCGGCTCAAAGTACAGCTTATCTGCCACGTCAAAATCTGTTGATACAGTCTCTGGATTATTGTTTACGATAATCGTCTCATATCCAGCATCTCTCAAAGCCCACACACTGTGAACAGAACAATAGTCAAACTCGATGCCCTGTCCGATACGGATCGGGCCTGATCCCAATACCATAACCTTTTTCTTTTTGCTCAGTTCCTCTACTTCGTTTTCACTTCCGTAGATAGAGTAGTAATACGGAGTGCTGGCCTCAAACTCAGCCGCACAGGTATCTACCATCTTATATGCTGCATGGAGGTCAAACTGATTTCTCAGCTCCTTGATCTCTTTTGCGGTTTTTCCTGTCAGCTTTCCAATGACAGAATCCGGGAACTCAAGGCGTTTCGCTTCGGCAAGAAGCCCTTTGTCCAATTCTCCTGCACCCTGCAATTTCTTTTCCATCTCTACCAGAACAGCAATTTTATCTAAGAACCACCGGTCAATCTTCGTGATGTTGAAAATGGTGTCATAGTCAAAGCCTCTTCTGATCGCTTCCGCAATCACGTAGATTCTCAGATCATCGATCTTCTCTAACTCTAACTTCAATTCCTCATCTGACATATCCCCGTAGTTTCCAAAGATCAGGCTGTCCACGTTCTGTTCCAGAGAACGGATCGCCTTCATGAGCGCTCCTTCAAAGTTGTTGCAGATACTCATGACCTCTCCGGTCGCTTTCATCTGAGTCGTCAGCGTCCTCTTTGCATGAATAAACTTGTCAAATGGCAGACGCGGCATTTTGACAACACAGTAATCCAGCATTGGTTCAAAGCTTGCATAAGTTTTTCCAGTGATCGCATTTGGAATCTCATCCAGATTGTATCCCACTGCGATCTTTGCTGTCACCTTAGCGATCGGATAACCTGTCGCCTTGGATGCCAGGGCAGAAGAACGGCTAACACGTGGATTTACCTCGATGACACAGTACTCAAAGCTGTCCGGGTTCAACGCAAACTGCACGTTACATCCGCCGTTTACTTTAAGTTCCGTGATAATATTCAAGGCGGAAGTACGCAGCATCTGATACTCTTTGTCCCCTAATGTCTGGGAAGGGGCCACAACGATACTGTCACCAGTGTGCACTCCGACCGGATCAATGTTTTCCATATTACATACGGTAATGCAGGTGCCGTTGGCATCACGCATCACTTCATACTCGACTTCTTTCCATCCGCCGATGTAACGCTCTACAAGAACTTCCCCTACACGGCTCAGTCTGAGTCCATTTTCCAGGATCACCTCTAACTCTGCTCTGTCGTGGGCGATTCCGCCGCCGCTTCCTCCCAATGTATAGGCCGGACGGCACACAACTGGATAACCGATCTCTTCCGCAAATTCTGCTCCCGCAGGAATATCCGTGACAACCCGTCCCGCCGCGATGGGCTCCCCGATCTTTTCCATAGTATCTTTAAATTCCTGGCGGTCCTCTGCCTTTTTGATCGTTGTGGAAGAGGTACCGATCAGGCGCACGCCGCTCTTTTCAAGATACCCGCTCTCTTCAAGCTCCATGGCAAGGTTCAGGGCAGCCTGTCCTCCGAGAGTCGGAAGAATGCTGTCCGGTTTTTCTTTTTCCACGATTTTTTCTACAACCTCCGCAGTCAGCGGCTCAATGTAGACTTTATCAGCGATATCTTTATCTGTCATGATGGTGGCCGGGTTGGAGTTTACCAAAACAACCTCGATTCCCTCTTCCTGAAGGGCACGGCAGGCCTGGGTTCCCGCATAGTCAAACTCTGCTGCCTGTCCGATGACGATCGGTCCGGACCCAATGACTAATACTTTCTTAATATCTTCTATCCTAGGCATTTTTTGCTCCTTTCATCATTTCAATAAATTCATCAAACAAGTAAGCGGTGTCAACCGGTCCCGGGCTGGCTTCCGGATGGAACTGCACGGTACGGACATTCTTGCCCTTATAGCGGAGTCCCTCAATGCTCTTATCGTTGACATTGATGAATGAAACTTCTGCCAGATTCTTTGGTACACTTTCTTTTTTAATGACATATCCATGGTTCTGGGAAGAAATATAAACGCGTCCTGTCGCCAGATCTTTGACCGGGTGGTTGCCACCGCGGTGTCCGAAACGCATCTTTCTCGTATCCGCACCGTTGGCCAGGGCCATCAGCTGATGTCCAAGGCAGATTGCAAAAATCGGTACCTCACTGTCGTATAATTTCTTGATCTCTTTGATAATGGACACACATTCTTTCGGATCCCCAGGTCCGTTGGACAGCATGATCCCGTCCGGCTGGTCCCCAAGGATTTCTTCTGCTGTAGTAAATGCCGGATAAACCGTAACATCGCAGCCTCTCTTATTTAAAGACTTTGCAATATTGCTCTTTGTGCCCAGATCTAAAAGGGCAACCTTCAGCCCGTCCCCCGGAAAATGCTCTTTTTCATTTTTTGTCACAGTCTTCACTGCGTCTTTTACCTGATATCCTTTTAATTTTGGAAGGATCTCATCCAAATCATATTCTGGATCTGTGGTGATCATTCCACCCATGCAGCCTTCTTCTCTTAAGATTTTTGTGATCGCTCTGGTATCCACTCCCTGGATTCCAGGTATATCATTGGCAATAAGATATGCCTCCAGATCCTGCTCACTCCTGAAGTTACTTGCAGTTCTTGATAATTCCCTTACAATAAAAGCCGAATGCCATGGCTTTACGGATTCTGCATCCTCAAGACATACGCCGTAATTTCCAATCAGCGGATATGTCATGACAACTCCCTGTCCCTGATAGGACGGGTCCGTAAGCACCTCCAGATAACCTGTCATCGATGTATTAAATACAACTTCGCAGATCACTTCTTTCTTGGCGCCGAAACTTTTTCCTTTAAACACTTGCCCATCTTCCAAAATCAAAAATGCGTCCATGAATCTGTTTCCTCCTTAAAAATGTGCATAAAAAAAATATATCCAAAAATAAAAATCACGAATCCAAGCATTGAGGCGCAGACGCAGTTCAATGCAATATGTGGTATTATTTTAGATATATCTCTCTACAAATTGTAAAAATTCTATCACAAATAAAAACCTTTTGCAAGGGTTTTTGACAATTAATTTGCGTTTTTTGAAAAAATACAGCCGCAGAAGCTTTGCCGGTATAACCCATACATTTGTGATAACTCTACAGAACGTTTATAACCATTCTTTTTCTTAAAATCAGACGGCAGAAACTTTACATGAAACTGCTCCTCCATCTCCTGTCCGATTTCATTGAGCCATTGTGCGTTCTTCATCGGACTTATCGTAAGTGTGGTGGTAAAATAATCACTTCCCAGATCCCGGGCCGCCCTGGCTGCCTCTGAAAGTCTCAGCCGGTAACAAATAAGGCACCGTTTCCCGCCCTCCGGCTCCTTTTCATATCCCTTGACAGCTTCATAAAACTCTTTGGGACGAAACTCTTCTTTTATAAAGGCCACTTCCTCCGGGAATTCCATCTCTGAGATCAGGCGTCTCTGCTCTTCGGCTCTTTTTTCATATTCTTCTTCGGAGTCAATGTTGGGGTTATAGTAATATACTGTGATTTGAAAATACTTTGAGAGATATTCCAAAACGTAGCTGCTGCAAGGAGCACAGCAGCTGTGCAGCAAAAGAGAAGGCCTCTCATCCTGAAGCCCTTCTATGATACGGTCTAACTTTTTCTGATAATTTTCCTTCATCATTTCCACTCCTGTCTTTTATTATACACGATTTCCTACCTAATTCAATTAAGTACATCAAATATTTACAAATAACATTTGGTAATAAAATTCTATTGACAATTCACTCAATCTATTTTATTATTGTATTATAACATTAATACAGACAAGGAGGCACTTATGGGAAAGAAATTAGTTGCACCGATCATTATAACTATTTTTTCGCTTTGCTTCATGCTATTTTATTATGGCCTGATTTTTGCTCTTATCCCTCTTTCATTCTGGATAAAAGCATTGATCGGTATTCTGCCTCTTTCTCTTGGCGGAGTCTCCATTTTTGTACTCGTTGAGCGAATAAAAGAGATAAGGAGTGGTGAGGAAGATGATCTTAGTAAATACTGATTACATTACAGGAAAAGAATTAGAAATGATCCAGCTGGTAAAAGGCAATACGATCCAGACAAAAAATGTAGGACGGGATATCACACAGGGATTTAAACATCTGGTAGGCGGGGAGTTGACAGCCTACACTGAAATGATGAACGATGCCCGTGCTTTGGCTACCAAACGCATGGCTGAGGAAGCTGAAAGTCTGGGAGCGGATGCGGTTGTCAATATCCGTTATGCTTCCGCGGAAGTTATGGCAGGGGCCGCAGAGATCATGGCTTATGGAACTGCAGTGAAGTTTAAATAAAAAGATGCCCTGGCTTTATAGCCGGGGCATCTTTGAGCTAATCCTCTACTTTTATAGATGTTAGTATGTCCTCAAACTGCTTTTTATACTCAGAATCCTGATAAAACATAGATAAAGCAATAAGCTTACCATCTATATTAAAAAGAAAACCTTGGTATTTCATCTCTCCATTGTCATTTTCTGCGTCAAATGAAATGTACTGTCCTTTTAAATCATTCACTGTCTTGGCTTTAGCTTTTAAATTTGATTTATAGTAGGGGTTGTTTGCTTTGACAGATTTTAAATAAGCATCCAGATTTTCCTTTTTATTAATATCTAAATTGGGCAAATCAACTGTCTCTACTTGAAAAGTAACTACAACCTTTCCTCTTTCTTCTTTCTGAAAAGCACCCTCTGCTTCTTCCTCCATTGATTTCCAGCTCTTTGGAAGTTTATAGACCAGATCCGTTCCTTCCACACTGTACTGTTTTGTTTCCTCCCTTTTTGTTGACTTCTTTGTCCCACATCCTGCCATACTAAAAACTAATATAAATACAGTTAAAGCTAATAAAACTTTTTTCATTCTCTCTCCTCCTAAATGAATTGTTTTAAAGTTTTGTAACTTAATTACACATTAATTATACTTATATTACTGCTTTTATTCAATCTTTTTCGTGCAATTTTTTCCATATCCTCACGCTGGTGTCTACATCATCCAAAGCATTATGTCCCATCCCTTTTTTCGTACTCAATTGATCTCTGGATTTCAATGGATCAATTCCTGCGAAATAGAGCATACTGCTCAGATCTAGCAAGGGATAAGGTGCATCCCATTGTCTCCGTTCTCTGTCTGTCTCAACACATTTCAAAAAAAGCCTAGTCTCTACTGGAAAAGGAACATCAGCGATACAATAAGTTTTCTCTTTATATTTCATCCAAAAACTCCAAAAGCAATCCAGCAACTCTTCCTCAGTCTCAACTTGTTCATAATCTCCAAGGACCGGAATCACATTTTCTCTCACCCATTGGGTTTTAATCTCTTTCTGGTCTATTTTTCTTCCTATATAGAGAGAATCTATTTCCTTTCCTGTTTCATCTATGACAATTGACGCTACTGTCAAAAAGGAACCATATAACCCATCTGTCTCTGCGTCTACAAAAAAATAACGAATAGGAATCCCCCTTCCTCTGCGAGTATCGATTTCACATATTCAATTTTTATAATAAAACTATTTCATGCATTTTGCAATCACTTTACATAGATCTGGCATATGAGGCATTAAAGTTACAAGCAATGCTAGAAAACTAACAAAAAGGGCCCATTTGTTCCATCTAAAGCCTTGATTAATACTAGCGGCTTCATATGCAATGTTCATTTGATCCATCAGCATTTGCTTTTCTTTTTCAATATACAGTGCTTCTGCTATCATGTCATACAGTTCTATTCCCTGTTCCTGGCATGTCACCTCAAAAAACTGTAATTGATTTTGAAAAGCAATATAATCTTCCTGTAAATCTGTTAATTTCTTTGCTGCTCTACAATTCAATATGAACTTATGTTTTTTCAACGCATTTGAAAAAGCTGCGATTTTCCGCTGAAATGATATGATAGAACATCTCTGTGCAAGGCATAATGTGACCATCTCCGTATAAATGACTAAGAATGGATTAACAACTGGGGCATCTATGTCTTTGTCTGTTGTTGTCATACAAAAGAACGAATGATGAGTAATCGCATAAGCAGTCCCGTATTCAATCCAGCGATCATATAATTGTTTGTTTAAAATTTCTTCTCTCATCCGCTCTGTCGGACATGAAGTTTTATCTTGACGATCCACAAAAATCAATTCATACAACTCTTGTTTAAATTGATTGCATCCCGCTGTTTTTATTAATTGATTTCCACTGCCACAAAATTTTTCTTTTTGAAGGCATTTGGCAAAATAATCATCCCGGACCAGGCATGTCACGTACATCCTATCATCTAAAGCAGTAGCCAGATACCACTTTTCGCCTGATGAATATTTTTGATCCGTAAACTTTTTTTCGGCCTTTTTATAATTCAGTATATCAATAATAAAAGACGCTATACAATTATAATTTGCATATTTATGTTCATGTAAGATTTCATGGCTGCTTCCAAACTTTTTACGAAAATCAAAACTAAAGGTTCCTATATTCTCTATCGACACAGAAAGTAAGTCTGCACATATATCTGAATCCAAAAAAGGAGCTGTGATTCTTCTTCCGTATTCATTAATATCTTTTACCTCTTTAATTGAACCATGTTTTCTGTTCTCACACTCAAAAATTAAAATTCCAATGCCAGAATTAAAAATTTTTAATTTTATTGAATATAGATCCAGTTCATATACTTTTTTAATCATCTCATTGTTAAATTTTTCAGTTTTTTTAATAGTATAACACGCTTGTTGTCTCACCTCTTTTGTACAGAACTGATAATTATGTACTACTTCTGAGTCACCTCCAAAAATAGCCTGACAGACTGGAGTATGAAAATACTGATAAGCCTGATAAAGCCATATCCGACTTTTTTCGTCTTGTAAAGCAGGCGTTGTATTTACATTTGAAAAGTCTTTTATATCCGTTTTATCCCAATAATTGTTACTGTCAAAATATGATATAATTTCTTCTTGTTTTACTTTTATCCCTTCCCATATAAACGGAAAATAGAAAGTATGGTAGCTATATACTTCTTTTTCTTCATTCATGATATAACCCCCTGCTTTCAAATAACTTTTTCATTTCCTCTCCTTGATCTTCCATATTAAAAATAGAAATAAGTTTTCCAGATTCATTTATTTCTCTTTTCATCCTTATTCGTATTTTCATTCCCACATGAAAGAAGTCAGATAATTCGCCCTTTGTCTTTTCTACATTCAAAATATTTTTCTTTTTGACTATAGAATAATTTGCTTCTCCAATTCTACACTTTAATTGTCTTCCCTGGACCTCTATGACCTCAGCTGAATAAAGGTTTCCAGGTTTTAACTCAATTTTGTTTTTAACCGGCACCATAGATCCATAACCAAGATTTGTCTTTGCCCCAATCCCAAGTTCACACAAAAGCTTCTGATACAAATCCTTCCTGTTCTTTTCTGAATCTTCAATCTTACCCCCATCGCTCATTCTTATGTTAAATTCAAAGGTAATATTAGGCCGCACTTTCAGTATCGTAGTGATTGCCTCTGGTGATTTAAAAATACTCTCTGCCGGATTTTTCTTATTGATATGAGGAGTTATATTATCTGTATCTATAAACTTTCTTCCACATTCTTCTGCTTTTGTAATATAAGCATCAAAAAATAAATCCTTTTCTGCAAACTCCTTGTCCAAATCCGGTTCAAAAACCTTTTTCTCAAGCTCTCCCAGTTTCTGTTCTCCTCCGCTTTCATACTCCCACCCAAGCCATTTGCAGATTTCTTCCGGAAACTTCTTAAATCCTGATCGGATAATTCCCTTAATCGTGGATCCTGGAATATATGGATATCCGGTAACATAGTCCATTGACATTCCCATCTGGATATCTTCGTTTTTTCCTTTTGTTCCATGTGCGTTTCCAATCCCTATCAACAGGCCAGGAGAACAGGTTTTCAGCTGAAAAGACACTACCCCATGTAATTGTTTCAATTCGTCATAACTGTTCGTATGCTTTTTGAAATCTGAGTCAACTAATCGATCTTTACATGTCTTCATTTGATATTCAGCTTCCTCATCAGTTTTTAATAGACATTTATAATAATCAACCTCAAATAAATATTGAAGATTACTATTCGTTTTCTCCCCCATTATCTTTTTCTCCTATCTCCGCATCATCCTTCAGTGGATATAAATTCATTGCCAGCTTTAATGCAATCGAATAATTTATGACTTGTTCCTTTAATACAGCATATGTTTCACGATATTCAAGACCCTTACATCCTGACAAGGTCTCCTTTATATATTCCCAAAGAGTGCAATCCGGTTGATCCAGCTTTTCCTGTTCATTGATCATTATATAAATAGCTTTCATCAACTTTGTCCGGTCTACGGCTGCATTCCCTTTTTCACTATAAAAAGAGACTGCGGAAATTAAACTGCCCATTGATATGGATGCCCCGAAAGCTGAGATCTGAGATTTGTATCCCTTTAAGATCACTGGTTCTCCATTTATTTCTTCGACAATACCTATTTCATTCAAAACATCATAAGCCCGTGAAATGGCCTGATCTACCTTTCTCTTATTCACTTCTGTACTCCCCCTTCTAAACACGTGATCTTGGTATATCCATATCCCACAGAAGCACTTCCTCCAAACTGTACTATGTTATTGGTGACAATTTCATTGAAATAATCAAATTTGTCACAGTCATCCGGGTACAATACCGTCATATAAAACAGGCTCTCATGGGGTACGATCTGCTCGTACCAAAGATTTTTAGACGTTCCATTTTCCAGACGATTTCTTGCAAGAACCGGGAGATCAATACTTTGAAAGATGGATGAGGATGCGATAGCAAGATTATCAGTTAGTTGAAGTTCATCTGGGAACGTATTATTTATTATTTTCTTAACCGGATACCCTTCTATTTCGATAATTTTTGAAGATTCCATGACCGCAAAATCATAACCATTTTGAGGTATTTCTTTAAACAAATCTTTCTCATTTTTTTGAGATCCAAATATCTTCATATGTTCTATAAAGGAATGCAGGATTTCATTCGTCGTCACCATCGCATATGTAGCTTCTCCGCATGACACTCTCATAGGCCTTGCAAGCAGCTGTGCCTGCAGAAATTTAAAATGTCCTTCTTTTACAACCGGTCCGCCAAACTCATTGCCAAATATGTATTCTATTATTTCCTTGCTGACGTCCGTCTGTGTCCTAAAATGCTGAAGCAGAGAGCCTTTTATTCCCGAAGAATAAATGGCAGGATTTCCGGTAACCACATCTTTTTCTACTTCATTATCTATAATATTATAACTTTCTTCACCATTTCCCACATGCATGTTTGTTAAACACTTTAATAAATATACTGCTGTCTTCATTTGTCATCCTCCTCTAAAAACAATAGTTAAAACCAGCGGCCTGCAGCCCCGGATGCTGTATAATTTTCAGCAATTCTTTTTTATTCTCTGTATAAATCACACTTCCGGCAGAAATCATTTTAAACAAAGCCTCATCCTTTTTAAACCGCTCCCGGTAACTGATATTCTTTCCATCCTTTGTCGTCAGCCCCCGGTATTCTACTGTCTCGATCACAGAAAAATCCTGCAGTCCTTTGAATTTTTCATCAAAATGCGGCACATATGCATCTGATATAAAATATACAAGCTTATTTATATCCGTTTGAGCAAATACATTTTCCATATTCAGATACTGCATTAGCCCGTTCTCTTCTCCATCTACTTTTAAGAACGTTACCTGGAACATAGATTTCCCCTGTCCTATATAAGCCAGCATAGATTTCTGTTGTTTCCAAAGTTCAGCTTCGGTTTTAACAAAACATCCAAAAGTAAAACACTGATCTTTAGTTTGCTTTAAATATTTATAACCTTTTTTAAAAAAGCCAGAGTTATCCGTACCAACTGCTGTTCCTGTCTCTGCTTTCTTAATCCCAACCCTCGTATCCGTTCCAAACAATGTATCACGCAATATTTTCTTTCCAGAATCAAGATCTACAAAATCCTGTGTGATTCCTTTTTTCACATCAAACGTTTCTGGAAGTTTTATACAGCCTTCCGTTGTCTCGTAAGCCGTCTCTGATAACTGCAAAGGTGAATATATCGATCCCTTATTGTCGTGATTTTTAGGCATTGGCAGATAAATTGATTTTTTATCTTCCTTTTTGCTTTGAGCATGGATAAAAACCGGGGAAATCCCCAGGATCTTTCCATACCTTTCTGGTGGATCCTCCAAAGAAAAACTTCGTTCTCCAACCAACTGGTTATTTTCTTCTTTTTCTTCTTGAGTATAATCAAAATCAGATTTTACGTGTTTTAATCCAAGATATCTTAATGTTCCCAATATTGTAGATTGGGAAGGCATTTCCTTCGACTCAGCATAATATCTGATATTCCCTTTATCAAATCCAAAGGATCTTTCGTTCCCCAGAAAATACGGCTCTATGGGAAGAAATAAAACTTTATAAACTGCCACTATGCATCACCCCTTTCTTCCTGGTAAAATTTCATGATTCGGATAATAGCATCTAAACATTCCAAAGCCTCTTGCTTATTCTGATTCAGACTTACAATCTCTTTTTTCTTTTCCAGATTATAAAACAACATTGTGATATCTCTTATATACTTTCTTTCTTCTGTAAGCGATGCCTCCATATCATCCTTGCCCTTAATAAAAACACCCCTATGTCTGTTTGAAAATAAATTTTCCACTAAATTTTGTAAAACCTTTTCACTATCTCTTTTACTGCTCTTTTCTAATGCCATTTTTATTTCCTGTTCATGCAGGACAAATTTTTGTGTCAACGAACGCAGAAACTTCTCATCTAAGTTCCTGATCTCATGAAACAATTCAAGCATCTGGAGATAAGTTTCATTCTTAGAGAATCTTTTTATATAAATCCCATTTGCCTGCCCCGAATGTTTCATCAGCTCAACAGCAAGTCCGTGTTTATCTCCTTCTTTTGCCTTCATCAATAGCATATAGGCCCTATTTAGACTTTCATACAATGGATAACCTTCATGATGGATGGCAACCCCAAAAGAAACAGATAATCCAGAAGGCGTTCCATCTCCATCCTTTAAATATTCTTTAAATTCCGTTTTAAAGACTATATCTAATTCCTGTACCAGGTCAAAAATAGTATCCTGTTCTTTCCCCTCCAAAGGTGCCAGAAACAGTAAATCATCTCCTCCTGCATAAATGGTAACTCCTCCATATTTATGGATCCTTTCTGCCGCCTTTTGTGAGTATCGAAAACATGTCTTTGAAAATTCTCGGATAGCAGTATGTACTTCTTTTTCTTGAGAAAAATTTATTATATTTCTTAGTATTTTTGTTAAATTATCTCCATCAGACTGGACAAATGCATAATATTGATATTTCTTTTTTTTGAGTTTTTCAGCACCCACTTCGTTTTTCGCAATATCGGAGATATTTTTAATCCTTCCATTTTCCATCAGCTTCCAGTTATCCCCCTGGACTGCATCTTTTGCAAGAAAACTTTGTTTTATATAGAAGTTCTTTCCTTTCTCACTGTCACCATCCTCCTTTGCTTTTTCATTCAACATTCCTTGATTCACAAGCATTTTTAATATGTAGTTTTCGTTTTCCTTCGTGTTGACAGTTTTCATCAATTCCAGCGCATCCAATAGTTTCCCCAGCTGAAGAATCGGATTATCATTTTCCATGACAGATGCCTTGACTGCATGAATCTGCAGGCAGCTATTCATAAATTCCTGGTACTTTTCTCTCTCCTCAGGATCCCCTTTAAGGTTTTCATAAAATTGATCCGCCACTTTAGTTTTTATCCACTTTATGGAATCCTGGACTACTTTCATTTCTCCGGCTTTTGCTCTAAAAATTATACGGTCATGAAAAAGTCCCACACCCTGCGCTTCCTGTCGTATTTGTTTTGTTTCCTCATCCACTACAGGGCAGACAAATTCTGTTTCTTCTACCCCAGCCGCAATCAATTTTTCTGTTAAATTTCTTGCAATATATGAAAACAAATAACTGGCTCCCCAAAGTCCCGCCGGAGATGATGATAACATCAGAGTATCCACAATAGGGCCAATCGTGATTCCTATGTAATCTGAACTATTTTGTATTTCCATCAGTTTATCTCCTTATATTAATCAATTTTTTCTAGTTTAAATTGTTTTTTGTTTTTACTATAGGAATCCAGCATATCTCTAACATCATACTGCCCTTTATCAGGTATTTTAGCCACGAATTTATTCTCTCCATTTTGAAAGATGATCTCTAAAGAATCTGCTTTTTCCTGGAGCTTATGGACAGCTTTCATATCAAACAATAAATATACATTTTTATAGTCGATTGCCGGAATAAAACGGATCGGAGAAGGAAATCTAAATTGAGGACGCTCTGTTCCGTTTTCAGTTACTTTTAGCTTAAAATCACCTTTTTTAGGACGGAGATAGGAGTAATGTTCTGCAAATCCAAGTAATCCTCTGATATACCATATTTGTTCTTCTCCGTTTAGTTTTTCATTTTTTAATAGCATATCCATAGCATTTTTTTCATGTATAATGTTACCTCTTTCCTTATAATGATATTCATCCAGCATAAAAGATGGCTTTCCATTCAAACCACTTTTTATATCACAGTTAAAATTCTTAATCAAATCTAAACATTCTTTGTAGCAACTTTTTGTTCCTTTTAATTTGTAAAGCTGAAATCTAGGATTCTCTGAGCAAAGGAATGTTTTCATATATTTCTTGATCAACTGATCTTGCAAATGTTTATTTTCTTTTACTTCCTCTGTCAAAAAGTAACCATAACCTTTATCCTGCCTGAATCCAAATGTTGTGGCTGCCAAAAACTCCGGAAAAACATGATGGATTAACTCTTTTAATTCATGATGGCTGCAAAGAAATTCAATAATTAATTCCGTGCTATATGAATTGAATCTAGGATCTTCATTGGTCCAAAAGTATGCGCCATAGGCCGTATTTTTGTTTCTCTTATATGTCTTTAATTTATGTTGGTTTTTGACTAACTTAATTCTCAATTTATAATCATATGCGATAAGTTCCAGTTTTCTATCATTATCTTGCGCTATCCAACTTTCATCACCATAAGCCAACCATTTGTGTTTGATTTCTTTATCGTTCTTTTGAATATACTGGCTTATATATCGATCTAGTTTAGGTTTCATTTCCGTAGCACGGACAGTCCTTCCCGACTCATCTTTAAAATGGATTAACGGAGTCAGCTGCCATAATCTGAATTCAAGCTTGCTCCCATCTAAAATACTTCCACTCATCATCATTCCTCCTCTTTTGAAAAAAAGACAGAAATTGCACACTTGCAACTTCTGTCTAATTTTTTGGACGCAGAATATCCCTATTAAATTTGTAGAGTTTCATTATATTCAAGTAAATAGGAATCCTTTTTGTACTCCAATTTATTATACAATTATACCTACATAAATTTGAGATGTTCTGATCTATCATGTTTATCACTTAAACCCCATATCATTCTGTTTACATTTTATACAGGTTACAGCACATTATTTATCCTGCACCTCCTACATCCAACGGTAATTAACAAACCCAGCTCCGCGGGCATTGATCTCCCCCAGCCCAGTTCCCAATGTCATATAACTAAGCTCCTGAGACAATTCATTGTCCGCTACTTTGAGCGCAATCTTATCCCCCAGCAGCTTTATCTTCTTATAGGCAACTGCGATGGGCGCTCTGTTCTGTACTTGGATCATTCGGATAAACTCAAAATCTTCATCTATTTTTGTACTGCAAAAATTGTTATATTTCTTAATAAGATTTACCGTCAGCCTTTTTTCATATTCCTCCAACGAAAAAAATCCCCTCCAGTAGCGTTCTGCTTTGACAATCACCGGGGAGATAGAATAAATCGTATCTATAATTTTGTGTTTCTTGGGAATGATTTTATATTCACAGGTCAATGCCTGCATCTCTTCGGACCGCTCATTCTTTAATTTTCCTGAAAAAACTTCTGCAAGTCTTGGATCAATCGTGCGGATCGTGATCACATACACTTTGTCCTTCTTATATAGTTTGTCTTTTTCCAGTGGATATGGGTTGCCGAAAGAATAATTTTTGAATTGATTTGTCTCATGAAATTCCAGAAGTGCTTCGTCTCTGCTCAGGCAAATGTCGATCAGCGCAGCCGTCTTTTTTTGAACCGTATCTACAGGTATATCCTTTAATAAATATACCTTTAAGCGGACTTCAAATACTTGTAAATCCACTTTCCCACCCCTTCCTTTTGCTTTACCCTCATATCATGTGTGTTTTGATATGACTCATTAGTTTCCTTTATATATGAACCATTCTATTGTTCTATTTTACTATATTTTAGAAGGAAATACAACTTATTATAGGTTTTTCTAACAAAATATATCATTAAATCATATTATTAGAATATATTTAACAATTTCACATTTGGAATCCAGTCTTCGGGGTTGTCCACAAGGTACTCTAAAGTCGTTTCTTATCTCTCATTATATCTCTAAATGTAGACAGATTCAACGCTTCCGCTCAGATTTCCCGGACAATTAGCTTCTCAGTCATCCGGGAAATCAGGCTTACGTTCTCCAATATATTCTACAGCTATTTCCGGTCAAAATAAGGTGACTTGCCAAGAGCAGAAAGCGGTATCCCAAGAACAATTTTAACCTCCGGCCCAAGCAATCCAAGTGATAAAGCTCCCTTTCCTATGGAAAACATGATACGGTTATCCACTCGGATCATGGATGCTGTGCTGACTGCTGATCCCAGTGCAATTCCCAGATCGATGGGATCAAATACACAGACACTCTGGTTCTCGCGGCATCCCTGACAGTCTGTCTGATTACAATACCCGCAGCATTCATTCAGTCCTCTCTGCTGATAAGTTACACCTACTAAGACCACAGCCTGGCTTTTTCTTAAGTTTTCTGCATCTCTAACGTAAAAATCCTGCCCTTGTTCTTTTCCCAATCTTTCTGTCTCATCCGCAAGGGCTGAAAGCTCTTCTCCGGTGACAACCGCCGTGTGGATAAAATCCAGCCCTCTTGTCTTCGGTGCAGTCCTGGCAGCCACGCAAATCTGCCTTGCGGCCTGAAGTACTCCTTCCATTTCTAAATCCTTTTCCTCATAAATCATCTTCATATCCTCCTATTTCCTGCAATTCTTCTAAGATTTCCAATAGGTTCTCTACCTGCGTTTCACCCAGCCGTTGCCTGACCTGTGACTGGACTTCGTCCCATAAGGGTTCAGCTTTTTCTAAGAGTTCCTCTCCTATCGGTGTCAGAACTAATCTGCGGTTTCTTTCTCCGGTATTAGAAATATCTTTTATGTAGCTGCTCTTTTGAAGGGGTCTTAAGTTTCTTACGAGAGTACTCCTCTCAAGCCTCATATTCTTAGCCAGTTCGCTGACACTAGCTGATTCCAGCTTTTTAAGATGCGCCAAAGCTGAATATTGGTTTACTGTGATCCCCGCTTCCTTTAAACCGGCGTCATAATAGCTGGTCAGAGTATTGGCTGCCCGGCGCAGACGTATGCACACACATGCTTCCTTTTTCATTTCCGCCTCCTTTCCGTGTATATACAACAATTATATTTGAATATCTTCCCGCTGTCCAGATATTTCTTCCAGATATGTTTCTTCTATATTAATATAACTATAAGCAGCTGCCCTATGGTTATATTTTTGTCTTACCCGCATATAGTAAAAAAAAAGGATTTTTTAAATGGCAGACAAAGGCAACTTAAAAATTCAAGTAAATTCTACCATTGGATATGTTCCGGTCCGGAATGCTACAATATCGATTTCCTACACAGGTGAATCAGATCAGATTCTTGAGCAGCTTAATACCAATCAAGACGGACAGACTGAAGAGATTGCACTGGATGCCCCTCCGGTAGAATACAGTCTTTCTCCAGGTGAAACCCAGCCGTATTCAGAATATAATCTGCATGTGACGGCACCTGACTACGAGCCGATCACAATTTCCGGAGCACAGATCCTGGCAGATACAAACGGCCTGCAGAATGTTAGCTTAATCCCTCTGGAAACGGCAGCTACGAACTTTGATAACATCGTCATAGGCCCCCATACTCTGTGGGGTGAGTATCCCCCGAAGATTGCGGAAGATGAGATCAAACCGGTTGATGAAACCGGTGAGATTGTATTAAGCCGTGTGGTTATCCCCGAGTTTGTGATCGTTCACGATGGGGCTATCGGTGACCAAACAGCGCAAAATTACTATGTCCGCTACAAAGATTACATTAAAAATGTGGCGGCCTGTGAAGTTTATTCTACCTGGCCCCGGGCGACCTTGGAGGCAAATATTCTTGCGATCATGTCCTTTACCTTAAACAGGGTTTACACCGAATGGTACAGAAACAAAGGACACGATTTTACCATCACTTCCTCCACTGCTTATGACCATAAGTGGATGAATGGAAAGACAACATATGATTCCATTAACAGCATTGTAGATGAGATATTTGCCAGTTATCTGTCACGGCCAAATGTGCGTCAGCCAATCCTGACCCAGTACTGTGACGGTAACCGGGTGTCTTGTCCAGAATGGATGACACAATGGGGATCTAAGTATCTTGGCGATCAAGGATACACTCCAATCGAAATACTCAGATACTACTACGGGGAAAGTATTTATATTAATACTGCGGAGCAGATCTCTGGTATTCCTGCCTCCTGGCCGGGCCATGACCTGACTATTGGTTCCACGGGTGACAAGGTACGCCAGATGCAGGAACAATTAAACAGGATAGCGAAGGATTATCCTTCCATCCCTACGATCCCGGTAGACGGTTCCTTCGGACAGCAGACAGCCGATGCCGTAAGGACATTCCAGAATGTATTCGGACTTGGACAGACGGGAATCGTTGACTATCCTACCTGGTATAAGATCAGCGAGATCTATGTAGCGGTCAGCCGGATCGCGGAACTAAATCCATAAAATCAAATAGGCAGCGGAACACTATTTCCCGCTGCCTATTCCTTTCAATATCTGTAACTCCAAAAAATATTTGTCTTTGGGCTGTCGATCAAAATAAAAATCAGTCTCAACTATGAGTCCTTCTTCATCGAAATCCACCGTATTACCTTCCTCAATCCTCGTTTCGTCCGAAACACTGCATTGGTACATGCCCTCCGGCAGATAAAAAATCCTGGGATCCTTAAGATCTGACTGCTGTATTTCCATAAATATATAGTAGAGATCCTTTTCGCCTTTTCTATAGCGGATCAGGCCCTGCTGATAAAACACAGTCAGTCCCAATTCCTGTGATAAAGAGTACAATTTTGTGATCTCACTCATATATGCTTTGTCATCTGCAGCCGGATGTTCCCATGGAAGCGCAATGACCGCCCTCTCCCCAATGTATTTATCATAAATATCCCTGCCCCTTTTTCTTATCTCATCAGACCCTTTGATCCTCTTTTCCAAACCGTCAATCTGAGACAATGTCTCCTGTATCTTTTTTGCCTTCTCCTCCGCCTTTCGGCGGCCGTCCTCCAGCAGGCTTTTTACATCTAAATGGCTCTCCTCATCCATATATTCCTGCATTTCTTTCAGTGGAATGTCCAATCCCAGACACAGCAGGATCATATCCAGCATCAACATCTGCTCAATGGAATAATAACGGTACCCGGTTTTGGGATTTGTATATGCAGGTTTCAGAATGCCAATCCGGTCATAATATCTCAAGGATTTAATGCCTACTCCTTTCATTCTAGAAACTTCTCCGATTGTCAGATATTCTTTCATCTCACTTCTCCTTGACTCTCCCATTATGGGATACTTTATACTTTTATTATAACAGAAATGTGGAGGTTTTATCTAAATGAACAAAAATAAATTTTATCAATTTGTGATTCCGTCGGTTTGTGCATCCATGGTCACCGGTTTATACTTTGTAGTTGACGGGATTTTTGTGGGGCGGGGAATCGGCTCTTCCGGACTGGGAGCCATTAATCTTGCAGTTCCCTTCATCTGTATCCTGACTGCAGTGGCTATGATGATCGCCATGGGAGGTGCAACCATTACATCCATCTTTATCGGACAGGGCAATGACAAAAAAGCCGTTCATTCTTTCATGAACAGTATTTTTCTTGTACTAATCTTTTCGGCCGTCATGACTATCATCAGCTTTCTTTTTTCAGACAGCATTGCTATGATCCTAGGTGCAAAGGGGAATCTGCTGTCCTTGACTTCGGATTATCTTCGTTACTATATCCTGTTCGGAGTCTTCTTCTGTATGGCCATGTTGCTTGCAGCGTTTGTCCGTAACGACGGAAGTCCGCGGCTCGGCTTAGTAGGCATGGCAGCCGGCGCGATAAGCAATGTGTTTCTTGACTGGCTGTTTATCTTTGTTTTTAACATGGGGATTCACGGAGCTGCCATTGCATCCGGGCTCGGTCAGGTCATTTCTTGTATGATCATGCTTCCCCACTTTATCGTGGGAAAAGGCCGGCTGAAACTGAAACTCCTGCCCCTAAAAAAATACTATGTTCTGGAGATCCTGCGCAGGGGTATACCGGAACTGATCACGCAGATGAGCCAGCCCATCACAATTTTCTGCTATAATTTAATCGTGATCCAGTATCTTGGGAATATGGGCGTATCCGCTTTTTCTGTCGTATGTTATCTCCTGACCCTGGTATTCTCTATTTTTATCGGAGTTTCAGATGGAATCCAGCCGTTGATCAGCCGTTCTGTGGGAGAAGGAAAAAAGGAACTAGAGCAGTATTTTTTCCGAAAAGGTATTGTGATAAATTTTCTACTGGCTCTTTCCTTATATGCGGTGCTGCTATTGTTTGGAAAACCGATCATTCACATATTTAACAGGGAACCGGCTCTTGTGCGCCTTGCCAGTGAGAGTTTGTCGGTCTATGGGATATCCTTTCTGTATGCCGCAGTGAATATGATCTTTACCACCTACCACCTGGCGTCCAAAAGAACGTCCAAGGCTCTGGTCATTGCCTCTCTGAGAAGCTTTGTTGTAAATGTGGCGTTTATCTTTCTTCTGCCCTCTGTCTTTGGACGGCAGGCTCTTTGGACCGGTATTATTGCCGCAGAAGCCGCTGTCACTGCCATTGCCGTACTGATGATGAAAAGAAAGCTAAAATCTCAGGCGTATAAGGCAACGGCAGCAGAAAATTAGAGAGGGTCAAAAAGCTTCTAGTATAAACAAAAAAATATCCATGGAATCAAACGATTCCATGGATATTATATTTGTCTTCATAAGTCTTATAAAATTCCACCGATGCTTAAGAATAACGGTGCAAATACTAATGCTACGATCGTCATCAGCTTGATCAAGATGTTGATAGACGGTCCTGATGTATCTTTGAATGGATCTCCTACGGTGTCACCGACAACTGCTGCCTTATGGGCATCGCTTCCTTTTCCGCCGTGATTTCCTTCTTCAATATACTTCTTCGCATTATCCCAAGCTCCTCCGGCATTTGCCATGAAGATCGCCATCATAACACCTGATGCCAAAGATCCTACTAACAATCCGCCGAGTGCCTCTACCCCCAACAGAACTCCGATGAGCAATGGAGCAATGATCGCCATAACTCCTGGAAGAAGCATCTCTTTTAATGCTGCTGATGTAGAAATCTCAACACAGTTCTTGTAATCCGGTTTTCCTTTTCCTTCAAGAATTCCCGGGATCTCTTTAAACTGACGGCGTACTTCCACAATCATTTCGTTTGCTGTCTTACCTACAGACTGCATTGTAAATGCTGAGAATAAGAACGGAAGCATTCCTCCAATCAATACACCCACGATAACTTTCGGATCCAGACAGTTGATGGTTGTAAGGCTTACGGCCTGTGAATACGCAGAAAACAGTGCAAGTGCTGTCAGCGCTGCAGAACCGATGGCAAATCCTTTACCCATAGCTGCTGTTGTATTTCCTACTGCATCCAGCTTATCTGTGATCTTACGTACAGATTCATCAAGCTCTGCCATCTCCGCAATACCTCCAGCATTGTCGGCGATCGGTCCATAAGCATCAACTGCTACTGTGATACCTGTTGTAGAAAGCATACCAACTGCTGCAAGGGCAATTCCATATAAACCTGCAAACTGATACGCAACGATAACTGCGATACAGATAAAAATGATCGGGAATGCTGTAGATTCCATTCCTACTGCAAGTCCTGAAATAATCGTTGTTGCAGATCCTGTCTCGGACTGGTCTGCAATCTTCTTAACTGCGCCGTAGTCGCTGGATGTGTAGATCTCAGTAAGCTTACCGATGATATTTCCAACCAGCACACCGCCGAGGATTGCCCAGAAAGTATCCAGGTTACCAAAGAACTGACGGCTTAAGAAAAATGCTGCAACTAAAACGATGACACTTGAGAAGTATGTACCTCCATCCAATGCCCTGTGCGGATTCTGGCTCTTTGTGTTGACAACAAAGATAACTCCGAGGATTGATGCCGCGATTCCAATCGCTGCAAGCACTAATGGATATACGGCACCTTTCACGCTGAATGCCACTACACCGATGGTGATAGCAGATACGATAGATCCTACATAGGATTCGTATAAATCGGCACCCATACCTGCGACGTCACCTACGTTATCACCTACGTTATCGGCGATAACAGCCGGGTTTCTCGGATCATCTTCCGGGATTCCTGCTTCTACTTTACCTACTAGATCGGCTCCTACGTCGGCAGCTTTTGTATAAATACCGCCTCCCACACGTCCAAACAGCGCTACAGAAGATGCTCCCAGACTGAATCCTGTCAGTACGCTGACGTCTCCTGTAATCTTATAAACCATGGTCACACCGAACAGTCCGAGACCTACTACTGTAAGACCCATAACGGCTCCGCCTGAAAATGCGATGGATAAAGCTTTGCTCATCCCGCCTGATCTTGCTGCTTCTGCTGTTCTAACATTTGCTTTTGTAGCTGTATGCATACCGATATATCCTGCTAACGCAGAAAAGCATGCTCCAACCAAAAAACAGACTGCTGATACCCAGCTTTGAATTCCAAGGCCGATTAATACAAATACTACAATACAAAAAACAATAAGCAGCTTGTATTCCGCCCTTAAGAACGCATGGGCTCCTTCGTTGATCGCTCCGGCAATTTCCTGCATCTGGTCATTTCCCGCATTGGCACTTTTTACTTTTGACATAAGCGCAAATGCAACAACCAGAGATAAGATTCCGGCCGCAATCGCAATGTACATTTCCATTGTCCAATCTCCTTTCACTTTCCTCATAAATAAAATTTGAGTCTATGACTTATAGTCACATTTTCATATTATACCAAAGACATTTCAAGAATACAATATTTTCAATGAAAAAGGCTGGAAGATCAAACTTCCAGCCAATAAAAAGATATTATTTGATTTCCACGATCCAGCCATGGTTGTCCTTGATCTTACCAAGCTGTATCCCGCTTACGGTATCATAAAGCTTGTGGCTTAATTCACCGATTCCGCCGTCTTTCACCTGCATGACCTCATCTCCCCAGCGGAACTTTCCTACCGGTGAGATTACTGCTGCAGTCCCTGTTCCCCAGACTTCCTCCAGGAGTCCTGCCTTGTGGGCTTCGTAAATCTCATCAATAGAGATCCTTTTTTCTTCCACTTCATATCCCCACTCTTTGCAGAGCTGGATCACAGAATCCCTTGTGATTCCTGGAAGGATACTTCCGTTTAACTTCGGAGTCACAACTTTACCATCTATCTTAAAGAAGATATTCATGGCTCCCACTTCTTCGATATACTTTCTCTCTACACCGTCCAACCAGAGTACTTGAGAATATCCCTCATCATGGGCTTTTACCTGGGAAAGGATGCTGGCTGCATAATTTCCCCCGGTCTTGGCCTCCCCGATTCCTCCGCGGACAGCGCGCACATAGTCATCTTCGATCCAGATGCTGACCGGATCAAGTCCTTCAGGATAATAAGGTCCTACCGGTGACAGAATGATAATGAACTTATAATATCTGGATGTCTTCAGTCCTAAGAAAGGATCTGTTCCGATGATGAATGGACGGATGTACAGTGAATGATCCGGTTCGTCCGGTATCCAGTCCTTATCCAATGCGACCAGCTGCTCAATGGCCTGGATATAATCTTCTTCCGGGATCTCCGGAATGCACAGTCTGTCGGATGAGCGGTTAGATCTCTTGGCATTCATATCCGGACGGAATAAATTAACATTCCCGTTTTCTGAGTTGTATGCCTTCAGTCCTTCAAAGACACCTTGTCCGTAATGAAAGATCGTAGCCGCCGGTGACAATGTAAGGTCTGTATAAGGAACGATGCGCGGATCATACCATCCTCTGCCCTCCTCATAATCCATCACAAACATATGATCCGTAAAAATTGTTCCAAACAACAGCGGATCGTCTTTGGCCGGTTTTTCCTTCGGACACTGGGTCTTTTCAACTTTGATATCTAACATGTTATCTCTTCCTTCCTGTTCTATGTATTTTCTTACGTTTTATTATGAAACTTTTTAAATCTTCTGTCAATCTTTCATCTTCTGATACTTCAAAAATACATACTCAAGGTCGAAATATGTCTGTTCGTCGCTCTCCTCTACAATCTTCCACTCCTCCATCTCATCGAGATCTGGAAAATAAGTGTCTGCGTCATAGGCATAGTCCAGTCTGGTCACGTATGCTGTATCACAGTAGGGAAGCATCATTCTGTAGATGCTCTCTCCACCGATGATAAAAATATCCTCGTCACTGTACTTTTTCAGTTCATCAAACAGCTCTTCTGTGCTGTGCACTACAACCGCCCCTCTGCCATCATAGTCCTGATCTGTGGTCAAGACGATATTGGTTCTCTTTGGAAGGGGCATTCCGTTGGGGAAACTCTCCAATGTCTTTCTTCCCATGACAACCACCTTGCCTGTTGTCGTCTGCCGGAACATCTTCATATCATTTGGGATGTGGACCAGAAGCTGGTTTTCTTTTCCGATCCCCCAGTTCTTATCTGCATTTACAATTAGATTCATAGTCTTCTCCTATATGGCGATGGGAATATCTTTGATCTGTTCTCCCGCCTTGTAATCTTCTATCTTAATGTCGTCCAGTGTAAACTCATAAAAATCCTTCACATCAGGATTCAGGGAAAACTTCGGTGCATCATAGACCGGCCGCTGGATCAATTCCCTGATAATCGGGATATGCCGGTCATAGATGTGGGCATCTGCGATCACATGGACAAACTCACCCGGCTCCATATCGCACACCTGAGCCAGCATATAGATCAGGACAGAGTACTGAACAACATTCCAGTTGTTTGCCGCCAGGATGTCCTGGGATCTCTGGTTGAGAATACCGTTCAGCACCAGCTTGTCATGTCCCGGTTTCTTCGTCACATTAAATGTCATACTGTAGGCACACGGATAAAGGTTCATCTCATGCAGATCCTGGTGCACATAAATATTTGTCATAATCCTGCGGCTGTAGGGATTATGCTTCAGATCATAGATCACCCTGTCCACCTGGTCCATCATACCTTCCGCATACTGATGCTTCACCTGCATCTGATAACCGTACGCCTTACCGATCGATCCGTCTTCATCTGCCCATTCATCCCACACATGGCTCTTTAAGTCGTGAATATTGTTAGACTTCCTCTGCCAGATCCAAAGCAGTTCATCTACCGCAGACTTCACAAACGTCTTCCTCAGTGTCAGAGCCGGAAACTCTTTGGATAAATCATAGCGGTTGACCACACCAAACTGCTTCAAAGTGTAGGCAGGTGTCCCGTCCGGCCATTTAGGCCTGACCTTCTCCCCCTCTGTGCTGGTGCCATTCTCTAAAATGTCCCTGCACATATTCATAAACAATGTATCTGCATAACTCATTCCTTACCCTCTCTTTCCACTTTCTCAAGTTCTTCTCTTATCTGCTCTTCTTCCTTCTCACTGTTGATGGTCAGCATCTCAATCCGCCTCTGGAAAAATGCAATCTTCCGGTCAAACACCCCGAGCTTATACAAATTGTACACGAAGATACCAAGGATCAGGGCCAAAAGCATGCCTCCGATTCCGGAAAGTTTTAATCCAATATAAATCAAAAACAGTGTCGTGAGCGGAGAAATTCCCATGCTGTCCCCCATCATCTTCGGCTGCAGCACCTGTTTTGTCACAAGACAGATCACATAAATGATCAATAGGATCACAGCCGTCTTGATATCCCCGGTGAGAATCTTATAGAGTGCCCATGGAATAATGGCTGTCCCCGTACCAAGGATCGGCAGTACGTCCAGGATTGCGATCACAACAGCGAGAAAAAAAGCATAGCTGATTCCTGCAAGGATAAATCCGATCCATAGGATGGCAATAATAATGACCATGATCTTCACCTGGGCCCAGCAGTAACTTGCCAGCACACCCAAAGTATTGTGGTAAAAGATTCCGATCTTATGGCGTACCATCTTTGGAACATGCTTTTCATATCCCTGCATGATCTTCTCCTTATCCACAATAAAAAGATACGCAGCAAAGAACATCACAACCGTCCCAATAAATCCGCTGGTCATTCCTTTGGCAACATTGCCGGAATGCTCCATTCCGTAGTTTCCAATAGCTCCCACCACCTTGTCCAGCACTTTGTCCGTGGAACCAAGCATGGTATCAAACTTGTCCCCGAAACCATACGGCAGGGACTCCATCAAATGGAGCATCTGCTCCTTTAGATTCATAAGCTGGGTCTGAACTGTCTCCCTGAGATCCGGAAGACTGGCTGCAAATCCAACGATCTGCTGTGCCAGCTGGCTGACGATAAAAGAGATTAGAGCGATCAGGCCTGCTATAACCGCGATGATGATCAGCGCCGAGCCAAACTGTTTGGGCAGCCGGACCTTATCTTCTAGAAAAGAGATAACCGGATGAGCCAGCATCGCAACGATCCAGGCAGCCACAAAAGGCCATAAAAAGCCGATGCACTTCGGCAGAACAAAGATCAGCAAAAATGCCCCTCCCGCAATCACAAGAAGTTCCATAAAAATTTCTAAGTATATTTCCCAACGTCTCATTTTCATCACCCCAGATTTTTAATTTTAGTTTGTTGCACAGAACGTATCCACCCAAAGGGTATGGAATACGATATGCCCCACGGGTACATCTATTATAAAGTACAAGGCTTCGTATGACAAGGTCACTGCCCCTCCCGATGTAAAATTCACACTTTTGTCATAAATAAATTCTGTCCCTTTTCGTAATAGTAAACCCTGTCAGACAAAATCTCATCTTTTTCTACCACAGTACGGTTTACTTCCTTGACCAGTTTTGCAAGAGCCAAAGGGTCGCTTCCGTCCTCTTCCGGCACCAAAAGTACTTCATGAATGCTGCTGGGAAGGATATAAAATCCTCCCTGGATCTGCTCGGAAAAGCGTTCCAGGACACCTTGGTACAACACAGCCCCTGCTCCGTTGATCCCTTCCCTATTGGATAATACATACAGCTTTTCCCTGCCGCCCTTCATCTGCGGGAAGATCTGCTCCATAGGGCGGAGCAGCGCAGGGAAGGCCTTTTCCGTGTTCTCTTTTGCATCTCTTATGAGTTGCTCCCTGGTGATGCCCCAAAGCTTGAGATCCTGGCTGCGTATGAGTGCACTGGCCATTCCATCCCTGTCATGGTGGGCAAACCAACGGAATGTGACTGCAAGGTCCTCCACACGCTCATAAGGACAGTCCTCCAGCAGTTTTTTATTCTTCTCATAATTTACGAGCCTAAAGAACAGGTGCCCCTTCATATAACTGTAATCCCTGTACAGATCAGATTCTATCGGGCAGTCGCTCCCACTCTCCTCATAGAGTACGCCCATTCTGCACAAAAGCTCTCCCAGATCAGCACCGTTTTGGTACTCTGTAAAAAAAGAATCTACATAGATAATGGGCTGGCAGGTCTCTTTTGCTTTTCCAATACACAGACCATGCAAGCTGATGTTATTATTCTTCGTGATCTGCCGTATAGTGGCCTTTTTCTCTTCCGGATCACTGACATACTCTAATATATGCTCCTCTACATAATCTAAGAATTCTTGACTGTTCAACATAACCGCTCCTTCCCTGTGAAACGGAAATCTACGCCATACCCCTCCTCGTATATTCCATAATTTTGAAATAATTACAATATTATCTTAACCCACCAGAATAAAAAAAGCAAGCGGTACCGAAATAATTCTCCGGCCGCCTGCCATAACCTATTTATTCATCATTGATTTAAAGAATCTTACAAGAGCCTGCATTTCTTCATCCGTTCCAATGGATATTCTTAGATAATTATTGATTCTCGGTTTATCAAAATAACGGACGTAAATTTTTTCTTTTTTTGCCGCCTCAAACAACTCCCTGGCCGGTATCGATTCATGGGCCGCAAACACAAAATTTGCCTTGGAGTCCGCAAATGAAAAGCCCAGCTCTCTCAGCTCTTCCTGAAACCATTCCCTGGTCTTTATGATCTTGTTTCTTGTATCCTGAAAATATTCCTCATCTTTAATGGCTGCCGTGCCCATGACGATTGACGGCTCATTCATTGTATAAGAATTAAAAGAGTATTTCACATCACTCATAGCCTTGATCAGTTCCCGGTTTCCCATGGCATAGCCGATTCTAAGTCCCGCAAGGGAACGGGATTTAGAGTACGTCTGCACCACAAGAAGGTTGTCATAGTCATGGATTAGGCTCAATGCGCTTTCTCCCCCGAAATCAATATAGGCTTCGTCCACGATCACCAGTACTTCCCTGTTATGGTCTAAAATATCCCTGACCGTCTCAAGTTCCAGCAGTGCTCCTGTGGGGGCATTGGGATTCGGGAAAATCACTCCCCCGTTTTCACCGTAATAATCCTGAGCGCAGATCTCAAATTTCTCATTCAGCGATTTTCTCTCAAACGGTATCTGGAACAGATCTGCCCAGACATCATAAAAGGAATAGGTAATGTCAGGGAAGAAAACAGGAACGTCCGAATTAAAAAAGGTCAGAAAGGCAATGGCCAAAACATCATCGGAGCCCACTCCCACAAACACTTCACTGCTGTCAATCCTATAATACGAACTCAAAGCTTCCGTCAAGTCAGATACCGCCGGATCCGGATATTTTCTTAAATTTGTAATTTCTTTCATTGCCTCCAGAACCTTAGGAGACGGGGGATACGGGTTTTCATTGGTGTTAAGCTTGATCACGCCATCTTCCTTGGGCTGTTCCCCTGGCGTATACGGAACCACATTTCTTACACTATCTCTCCAAGACTTCATCTTATCTCTCCTTGTATTCATCAATCAGCTGTTGAAACAGCGGCAGTGCTTTCTCAATACGTTCTGTGGGTACACAGTAAGAGATCCTCACGTAACCCGGACAGCCAAAACTGTCTCCAGGAACCATAAGAAGATCGTATTTCTTTGCCCTTTCACAAAATGCGTTGGCGTCCGGTTCCAAGGCTTTCGGAAACAGATAAAAGGCCCCTCCCGGCTCCACACACTCATAACCCATCTCAATCAACGCGTGATAAAACAGATCTTTATTTGCCTGATAGACAGACAAGTCAGAGGTAAGATCTACACAATCGCCCACAACCTTCTGATAAAGGGCAGGGACGCTCACATAGGAGAGAAGCCTTCCCGCAGCGATAAAAACTGCCAAAAGATCATCAAAATCCTCGGCCTGGCTGGGCGCTATGATATATCCGATCCTCTCTCCCGGAATGGAAAGGGATTTGCTGAAGGAATAGCAGACCAGTGTATTATTATAATAAGAAGGAATGTGCGGCAGCTTAATACCATCATACACGATCTCCCTGTAAGGCTCATCTGATATGATATAAATGCTGTGTCCTATCTCTTTCTGTTTTGTCTCCAGGAGTTTCACCAGTCGTTTAATCGTCTCTTCTGAATAGACCGCTCCCGATGGATTGTTAGGAGAGTTGATCAACACCGCCTTTGTATGTTCACTGATGGCTGCCTCAAGCCTTTCAAAATCAATCTGAAAGGAATCTGTCTCTGCCGGGATCACCGTAAGCTTACATCCTGCCCCCTGGGCATACACCTGATACTCGGGAAAGTACGGGGCAAAGGTGATGATCTCATCTTCGGTCCCGTCCACAAGACTTTTAAAACAGATGCCGATGGCCGCAGCCGCTCCGATGGTCATAAAGATATTGTCTGCCCTGTAGTCGGTTGAAAACCTGCGGTTCAGAGACTTGGCAACAGCATCCCTGACCTCATAAATGCCGGCATTGCTGGTGTAGCCGTGTACTGCCACAGGATCTCCGTCTTGTATGTACTTTACCGCTGTGTCATCCACCTCTTTCGGGGCGGGAACAGAAGGATTTCCAATGCTGAAGTCAAATACATTTTCAGCTCCCACTTCCTTGGCTCTTTCCATCCCGAATTCAAAGATATCCCGGATCACAGAATGCTGGCCGGACAATTCTAATACTTTTTTTGATAACATAAATCCCACTCTTTCTTTCGTATGTTCACTTTATGCGCCAAATGCAATTCGACGCAGTCAAATAGTTTCCCTATGGAATAAAAAGGCAGTACGTAAGATTAACGTACCGCCTTTGGTTTCAAATTCTATTTAACCGATCACGTCGCTCATGTCATACATACCTGCCGGTTTCCCTGCCAGATAGATCGCTGCGCTGACCGCTCCTTTTCCAAAAATGGCCTTGGAATATGCCGTGTGATGAAATTCAATAACCTCATCCTGCCCGGCAAAAATTACATCATGCTGTCCGACAATGGTTCCTCCGCGGACTGCTGAGATGCCGATTTCCTTTTTCGGACGTTGAATCCTCCTCTGGCTTCGGTCGTAGACGTACTCATATTCATTGTGAAGTGCTTCATTCACCGCATCCGCCAGAGCAAGTGCGGTTCCCGACGGCGCATCCACCTTGAGCTTATGGTGCTTTTCTACGATATCGATGTCAAAGTCTGCCTCCGCCAGCACTTTCGCCGCCGTATTTACAAGCTTTAATAAAACATTAACACCAAGAGACATATTGGCAGACCTCAAAACCGCTGTTTTTTTACTTGTCTCCTGAACCTTTTGAATCTGTTCTTCGCTGAGGCCCGTTGTACAGAGTACAAGCGGGATCTGTTTCTCTGTCACATAGTTCAGCAGACGGTCTGTTGCTTTGGAGGATGAAAAGTCGATAATGACATCCACATCCACATTGCAGTCGTCCAGATTCTTAAACACAGGATAAGGATTGTGTCCATCGTCCTTAAAGTCCACTCCGGCTGCCATCACGGCGCTGTCAGATTCATCGATGATCTTGCTGATCACCTGTCCCATGGCTCCGTTGCAGCCGTGCATCATTACTTTTATCATTCGTGCTGCTCCTTAAAGAATTCCTACTTTTTTCATAGCTTCGATCAGTTCCTGGGCATGGTCTTCTTCCATCTCCGTGAGAGGTCTTCTTACGGCATTGGCTCCGTATCCAAGCTCTGCCATGGCTCTCTTAACAGGGATAGGATTCACTTCACAGAAAAGTTTGTGGATCACATCCATATACTTCATCTGAAGCTCCTGACTGCCTTTTACATCTCCATTTAAGAACTTCATGACCAGATCATGAGTCTCCTGAGGAGCAATATTAGACAGTACAGAGATTACACCTTTTCCTCCGAGAGATAAGATTGGAAGTATCTGGTCATCATTTCCAGAGTACATATCAATCTCCCCGTCTGTCAGATAAAGCGCATCCGCCACCTGGGAAAGGTTTCCGCTGGCTTCTTTCATACCTACGATATTTTCTACAGATTTAAAAATCTTGGCTGTTGTATCGGCCTGAATGTTCACACCGGTTCTTCCCGGGATATTATACATAAGAATCGGAATGTTCACTGAATTTCCAATGCTTTCGTAATATTCAACTAAACCGGCCTGTGTCGCTTTATTATAATATGGAGTTACTACTAAAAGCCCGTCGCTTCCGACTCTTTCCGACTCCTTGGCAAGATAAAGGGCTTCATCTGTGCAATTAGCACCGGCACCGGCAATGACCGGAACGCGTTTGTTGACACAGGAAACACATGCGGCAACCACTTCTATCTGTTCTTTATGAGACATTGTGGACGCTTCCCCTGTGGTCCCGCAGATGATGATACTGTCTGTACCATTCTTGATCTGGTCGTCAATGACCCTCTCAAGCTGGTCGTAGTCTACTGATAAGTCCTCTTTCATCGGCGTAATCAACGCAACGCCGGCCCCAGTAAAAATAGCCATATACATTCCTCCTAATCTCTTATGTAACCTTATGATTCTTTTATTGTGCTGATACAGTAGATGTCATCCGCCCAGTCCTTTAGGGAATCGGGCAGGCTTCTCCCTGTCATGATGACTTCCAGTTCCTCATCCCTGCCGGCGATCAGTGCCACCAGTTCCTTCTCTGTGAGAAGTCCGAGATCCAAAAGTCCGAGTACCTCATCCAACACTAAGACATCACACTGTCTTGTGTCGATGACCTTTTTTGTATAACAGAGACCGTTTCCGATGAAGTGCTCCTGTTCTTTTTTCTGTTCAGGAGTCAAATCCATGTAGTGCTGGTCATACTTTTCAAAGCTGAACAGCTGAATCTCTGGTTCCAGGCGTCTGATAAAGCTGATTTCTTCCGTGTCTTTTCCTTTCAGGAATTGAACAATAATGACTTGCTTCCCCTGTCCTGCTGCTTTAATACAGTGGCCTAAGGCAGACGATGTCTTCCCCTTGCCCTGTCCGCAGTAAACTTCCACTCGTCCTTTCATCTTTTCACCTCAAAGAATCTTCCTTTAGTAATATCGCTTTATTATATCACCAATCCGGCAAAAAATCTATCCCTTATCGTGCGAAGCAAATTCATGGCATTTTACTGGTCATGCCCCATTTTCAGCGGGATTACTCTTCTTCAAGAACCTTCATTTCAAGTTTGTTCACAGAAACTTCATAGGCCGTTCTCTTAACAACCTCAAATTCACTGATCCTTTTCTGGTATTCACGGCTCTGGATCCTTCCCACCAGTTCAATCCTGGCTCCGATTTCCAGGCTGCCCGCAAATCTGGCATTCCTTCCCCAGCAGATACAAGGGATATAATCGGACTTGCCATATGAACGGTTCACAGCCAGCAGGATGTCACAGATCTCCCGTCCGAGAGGTGTCATCCGGTAAACCGGCTGTTTACAGATAAATCCGTCCAGCTGGATCTGATTCGGCTTCACGTCTTCCATGGAATCCAGAAATTCCAGATCCCTGACAAAGACAGATAAAATCAGATGATTATGGTTTTCTTCATGCTTGTTATAAGAGCGGAACTGTCCGAAAGCCCTTAAATATTTGCCCCGGCAGTCTTTTGTCACATCCACTAAACGTTCGGAAATCATCAATGGTATTTCATCAGTCGCTTCGCTTAACCTGTTTACTAAAAGTTTGACCATATAAAAACCTTCACCAAAAATCTCATGGCTGTATTCAAAGGTGGATATGATCTCGCCCGCTACCTCCACTTGATTATTATTGATTCCTTTTTCTGTCATACTTTTTCTCCCTTCTTGTATCAATTCGTGTACTATACAGAGTATTCCAAATTGGCAGCAATTAGAAGAAAAATCCTTCGACAAAATATTCGGAAGGTTTTGACATTATTTTTTCTTATATGCCTGTCTTTTCCTCATTGTAGGGTCCAAAATCTTCTTTCGGATCCTGATATTTTCCGGTGTAATCTCCAGCAGTTCGTCCGTGTCAATGAACTCCAGAGCCTGTTCCAGGCTTAAGATTTTAGGTGGTGAAAGCTTCAGTGAATCATCGGAACCTGAGGCACGGGTATTGGTGAGCTTCTTGGTCTTGCAGACATTCACTTCTACATCCTCAGCCTTTCCGTTCTGGCCGATGACCATACCGCTGTAAACCTTCTCGCCGGCTCCCACAAACAAGGTTCCTCTTTCCTGGGCCGCAAATAAGCCATAGGTTACAGTCTCACCTGTTTCATAGGCGATCAATGAACCCTGCTTGCGGTACTGGATGTCCCCCTTATAAGGTCCATAACCGTCGAAAACTGTGTTTAAGATACCATTGCCCTTTGTATCGGTGAGAAACTCACCCCGGTAGCCGATCAAACCTCTGGACGGAATAGAGAATTCCAGCCGGGAATAACCGCCCTTGGCTGAACTCATTCCCTGAAGTTCCCCTTTTCTCTGGCTTAACTTATCTATTACGGCCCCTGAAAACTCTTCCGGGACGTCCACGACGGCGATCTCCATGGGCTCCAGTTTTTTGCCGTTCTCGTCTTCTTTATAGAGGACCTCAGCCTTGCTCACTGCAAACTCATAGCCTTCACGGCGCATATTTTCAATCAGGACGGATAAGTGGAGTTCTCCACGTCCGGACACCTTATAGCTGTCGGTTGAATCACTCTCTTCCACTCTCAGGCTGACATCCGTGTTCAATTCCCGGAACAGACGGTCTCTTAAATGTCTGCTTGTCACAAACTTGCCTTCCTGTCCCGCCAATGGGCTGTCATTGACCATGAACTGCATGGCAATGGTAGGCTCTGAGATCTTCTGAAATGGGATGGCCACAGGCTCCTCCAGGTCACAGATCGTATCCCCAATGTGGATATCAGAGATTCCAGAGATCGCCACGATAGAACCAATCCCTGCTTCCTTCACATCCACTTTGTTAAGTCCCTCAAATTCGTATAATTTGGTGATGCGGACCTTCTGCTGCTTTTCTTCCTCATGGGCATTGACCACCATATATTCCTGGTTAACCTTGATAGAACCGTTGTCCACTTTACCGACACCGATCCTTCCCACATATTCATTGTAGTCAATGGTACTGATCAGTACCTGGGTTGGTTTTTCCGGATCTCCCTCCGGAGCTTCAATGTGTTCAATGATCGTATCAAACAGAGGCTTCATATCCTTCTGTTCACTATCCAGATCAGTGACTGCATATCCGCCCTTTGCGGATGCAAACACAAACGGACAATCTAACTGCTTATCGTCAGCATCCAGCTCCATCAGCAATTCCAGAACCTCATCCACTACCTCGTGAGGTCTTGCCTCCGGCCGGTCTACCTTATTGACACATACGATCACTGACAGATCCAGCTCCAATGCTTTTTTCAAGACAAACTTTGTCTGAGGCATGGGACCCTCAAAGGCATCCACAACAAGTACAACACCGTTTACCATCTTTAACACACGCTCTACTTCGCCTCCGAAATCAGCATGCCCCGGTGTATCAATAATGTTGATCTTTACATCATTATAACGGACTCCGGTATTTTTCGACAAAATCGTGATACCGCGTTCCCGCTCAATATCGTTAGAGTCCATGACTCTTTCTTCCACTGCCTGATTTTCGCGGAAGGTACCGCTCTGTTTTAACAGTTCATCCACCAATGTGGTCTTTCCATGATCGACATGGGCAATAATCGCAATATTTCTAATATCTTCTCTTACCATCTTTTACTCACTTTCCTTTAAAAAACGTCAACTTTTGTAGTTTAGCACATACGGATATAAGATTCAAATATTACTCTCATTGTTTCCCAAAGCATTTTTGCCATTCATATTTCATTTTGTTCCGAAAATCCGGTCTCCGGCATCTCCAAGTCCCGGGAGAATGTAACCGTTTTCATTCAGTTCCCTGTCGATCTCTCCGCAGTAGATCTGGATATCCGGATGTGCTTTTGACAGACGCTTTACTCCCTCCGGCGCCGCAATGATGGAAACAAACTTAATCTGTTTTCCGCCTTTCTGCTTTACGAACTGTACTGCGGCATCTGCTGATCCTCCTGTGGCCAGCATAGGATCTACAATAAGGATCATTCTTTGGTCAATGCCTTCCGGAAGCTTACAGTAATATTCCTTAGGCTCCAGTGTCTCTTCATCCCTGTACATCCCCACATGACCCACCTTTGCGGAAGGTACCAGGGACAGGATCCCGCCGGTCATGCCAAGTCCTGCCCTTAAGATCGGGACCAAGGCCAGTTTTTTCCCTTTTATGATCGGCGCCATGGTCGTCTCCAGAGGTGTCTTGATCTCTATTTCTTCCATTTCAAGGTCCCTGAGCACCTCATATCCCATAAGCATAGAAATTTCTTCCACTAAAGCTCTGAATTCCTTTGTTTTGCATGTTTCATCCCTGAGCTGGGATATCTTATGCTTGATCAGCGGATGGCTGAAAACAGTTACATTCTCGTTCATGATCATTTCCTTTCTTTTTCTCCTGTAGTTTCTATCAAATTTTATCACAAAGCCACGGGGAGAGAAAACCTTTATCTTCTATTTTTATTATGGTATGATATGCTCACGAATATGCTAAGAAAGGAACCTGATTTGTATGAACCAGTTTTCATTGATCGACCGATTATATAACGATCAGATTTTGTCGAAAGAAGACTTTATCTGCCTCATAGAACACAGAACCAAAGAAGATGCCGAATATATAGCATCCCTGGCCCGGAAAGAGGCACAGAAGATATATGGTACAGGAGTGTTCCCACGAGGGCTCATTGAGTTTACCAACTACTGCAAGAATGACTGCTGTTACTGCGGCATTCAACGTTCCAATGCAAATGTGAGCCGTTACCGCCTGACACCAGAGCAGATCCTCTCTGCCTGCCAGTGCGGATATGAGCTTGGATACCGGAGCTTTGTCCTTCAGGGAGGAGAAGATCCCTATTTTAACGATGAACGTATGGTTTCCATTGTTTCTCTCATGCGCAAAACTTATCCTGACTGTGCCATCACCCTGTCCCTTGGGGAACGCTCTCTGGAAAGCTATCAGGCTCTCCATGCGGCCGGCGCCGACCGCTATCTTCTGCGCCATGAGACAGCCACAGAGGAACACTATCAGCACCTTCATCCAAAGGAAATGTCCCTGGCTCACCGGAAACAGTGCCTGTGGAATCTAAAAGAAGCTGGCTTCCATGTGGGTACCGGCTTCATGGTGGGCGCTCCCGGACAGACTGCGGCCCATCTGGCAGAGGACCTGCTGTTTATTAAAGAACTGGACCCTAAGATGGTAGGCATTGGTCCATTTGTGCCCCATCACGACACCCCTTTTAAGGACGAGCCGTCCGGCACAGCAGAACTTACAACCTTTTTGATCAGCATTCTGCGCCTGATGAACCATCATCTTCTGCTGCCTTCCACTACGGCCCTTGGAACCATTGATCCTAAAGGACGTGAAAAAGGGATTCTGGCCGGTGCAAATGTAGTGATGCCGAATCTTTCCCCTATTGATGTCAGAAAAGACTATGCCCTATACGACAACAAGATCTGTACCGGCGATGAAGCCGCTGAGTGCGTGGGCTGCCTTGGCCGCAGGATGGACAGCATAGGGTATCATTTAGAATTCTGCCGCGGGGATTATAGATAATCATCGTCTTCCATCTTATTCACGGCATCCAATCGGTTGCTGGCCCCTAATTTAGAATAGATATGGATCAAATGGCTTTTCACCGTAGCCAGGGAGATACACAGATCCCTGGCTATCTCTTTGTTTGTCTTTCCTTTTTTAATCTCCATGAGCACTTCCCTTTCTCTCAGAGTGAGCAGCTCATTCTGTCCTGCTGTGCCAAGGCTTCGGATAAAGTCCTGTTCCTTTGCGGACAGCTGTTTTTTCCACAGAGGCCCTGCCTTTTGTAAAAGTTGTCCCCACTGATCCCTGACCATCCAAAACGGCAGGCGGTGATTTTCAGAAAAAGAATAATATACTGCTTCCGACATAGCAGCTTCTCTTATCCGGATGCTTTCTTTATCTTCTTTATGGAGCAGGAGCCTGGCTTTCATAAGTCCTGCCTGGGAAATGGCAGCTTTATTTCCTGTTTCCCTGGCGTAGGCCAGAATACTTTCCAAAAGTTCCAGCGCTTCTTTTTCTTTCCCTTTCTCCCACAGCAGCAAAGCATATAAAATCTGGCTGTTGTAATCGGTTTCCTTCAGGTCTGTACTCTCATAGTCTTTTTGGAACTCCTCAAATACAAGATCCCCGGGCATCGCTTTGTAATAAAGCAGCAGTTCTTCTCCCATATGGACCAGTTTTGCTGCCGGATAGTTTCTAATATCAGCCAGCATCTCCCTGGCTTCTTCGTACTGCCCCGTTATAACAAGCAACCTCAAGCTTGTGACCTTCCAAGCCAGCAGGATGCTTCCAGATTTTTCTTGCATGTATTTTTTTGTCTGGCAAAGAGCCTCTCCTGCTTTCTCAAGTTCCATCTGTTTTATATAAACCCCGGCAATCCCCACAAAGAAAGAAGGCTTCATGTTGGGAAGTCTTGCCATAAGCGGCCGGGAGGCCTCATAAGCTTCCATAGCCTTCGAAAGTTTCCCTGTATACTCATACATCTGGCATTTTGTTGTGTATAGGAAAAAACCAATATACAGGTTTGCCGATTCCTGATAATACTGATCCGCTTCCCTCAGATATGCTTCTGCTTCCCGGACTCTGTCCTGAATAAACAGCAGGTAAGCATTTTTGATCAAGGTGATCGTCATCGTCATCTTTCCCATGGGAAGGTTTAATGTCTCCTCAAGGGGAAGAATCTCATTATGTCTCTTCTGGATGGACCTGGCCAGAAACAGATCAATATAGGAAAATGCTTCATACACCTGGTCATACTTCATCTTTTCCTCGATCAGACGGTAGATTTTCTCACACGTTTCTTCCTCAAAGTTTGAATAATAATAGAAGAAAGCCTGACAGGCAAACTCAGGACATTCTGCTGAGCGTTCAATAGGAATCTGTTTTAAATATGTGATGGCTTCCCCGGCGAACTCCATCTGTGCGATGACCTGCATGGCATGTGTGTAGTCTCTTCTTTTTATATCATACTTCAGACATTCGCCAAAATCCCCTTTTTCTAAATATACCTCGGAGGCTTTCCGAAGAATCTTCCCCTTTTGACTCTCAGGCAGTGTTTCAAATCTGCGCCCGAAGAATTCTTTTAAAATATCATGACAGCAGTAAATCTCCTTTTCTTCATTTAAGATTGTGAGCATAACATTTTTCCCGAGCAGCCCCTGTATCATCTGCTGAAATGAGAAGTCCTCAAACAAAGACCCGCAGACTTCTTCATCAAAGTATCCAAGGATTCCAGCCACTGTGAGGAATTCGGTCTCTTTAGATGTAAGACTGGAGAGTACTTCTCTTTCCATGTATTTGTCGATAATACTTCCGCTGAATTTCTGTTTTCTTATATTTTCCCCGTCCTTTGTAACGGAAAGTGACAGAAGCTGCAGGCCTCCAACCCACCCCGCTGCAAGCCTGCACATCTCTGACAATGTTGTTTCTTTGCAGGAGAGCTGCAGGGTGTTTTTTAAAAAAGCTGTTGCCTCCGCCTGATCCAGCTTCAATTCTTCCGGACGAATCTCAAAAAGTTTTGCCTCCATTGCCAGGGTTCCCAGATAGATATCCGGTTTTTTCCGGCCGGACAGAATAAGGTGCATACGATCCGGCATGTGGGCAACAAAAAAATCCAGTGATTCAAGAAGCTTTTGATTCTTTATATACTGAACATTATCCAGCACAAGGAAACACTCCCCAGCCTCATAGAGGCGGTTGATAAGCAGTGCCAAAACCTGCTCCATATCTTCTTCCTGAATATGTTCTTTTAAAACCGTCTGCATCTGTATATCATTTCCGATCAGATCCTTCAGAGCTTCCATCACATAGTTCCAAAAAACGATCACATGATCAAAAGCTTCATCCAGCGTGATCCAGAAGACCGGTCCCGAACCGGATTGCTGAAACCATGAGGAGACCAGAGTCGTTTTCCCCGTTCCTGCGCCTCCTTCGATCAATGCAGCCTTTGAGTATCTGATCTGTTCCAGCTTGGAAAACAGACGTGTTCTTACCACATAATGGTCCCGTGGAACCGGCATCCCGATTTTCGTCATGATCAATGGTCTCTCCATCTGTCTCCCCTTCCCAACTTTATTTCTGCCCTGATTGTACCCTGAACACCTGCCCTTTGCAACTGTCTGCTTAACTCCTGCACACCTTCCTTCTGCTCAAGCCCGCTGAGATCAAAAGAAACGCAACGGTAACTGCCGCCACATAAAAGATCTGGGCCTCATTCACTGTGGTGATCCTTCCCTGTTCCACCCCGTGCAGAAAGGACAAAAAGGCTTTCTGGGGCAAAAGGACTGTAACCAGGTTAAACAATCTGCCTGTGCCTGAAAAGGAATAAAATCCCCCTGCCAAAACTGAGGTGAGCACAAACACCGCGGAACCAGCCATGCTGGCGGTCTCCTCCTGAAAGACCGTATAAAACAGCAGGGAGGCAGCAGATGCAAATGCTGACAGCAGTCCGATCATCCATGCATATTGGAGCAGTGTAAATCCCATCTGAAAACCGGCCAGCCACAGGATACTGACGGTGAGAAAAGCGGGCAGAAAGGTAAACAAGATGGAAAACAAAAGATGTCCTGCTAAATATCTTATATGGGAAACATCAGAAACCAGCACCCTGGAAATCAGATGTTTCTCCTTGTCCTCGCCGAACAGGGAATTATAATAGAGACTCTGCATCAAAAGAAACATCATCATAAATCCCATGACAGTGCTCCCTTTCTTCTTGGTTTTTATCTGTGTCTCCTGCATGTTTCCGCCGTGTCCCACCGCATCTGAGATCTTGGACTCAAATTGCTTATCTCTCAGGGTATGGACCTTGATTTCCCCCTGTGCGGATATCTCAACCACCGCATCAAAACGCTGGGAGACCAGGTCTGCTTTTGGCGGAACTTTTTTCAGTTTTGTTACTTTAATGTTCTGGCTCTTTGGCAGGGAGATACTGCTCTTTGATACTAGCGCGATATTCCCTGCTGTCTCTGGCATTCCTGCCAAATATACCGCAGCCAATATACTGATGATCGTGAGGGTCATGTAGATCATTACATTCTTCTTTTTCTCCAGAATTCTTTTTAAATTATTCATAAATACCGGAATCATAAGCAGTCCCCTCCTTTCCATGTTTTAAAGCATCCCAGAATTCCAAGACCTGACAGGATCAGCAGCCCAATGCCCGCATAGATGCAGTAGACCGGGATCTGGTCATAAACCAGTAAAAATACAGACTGTATGATCCATTTCATAGGAGATAAAAAACTAAGTTTCCGAAAGACTTCCCCGAATCTCTCCAATGAAACAAAAACACCGCCGGCCAAAGCCATCAGCTGCAGAACAAGGCTCAGGATCTGATTTGCAGTATGTTCGCTTTTAAACAGACAGCATAAAAATACTCCCAAGACTGCCGCAAACAGCTCTGCGCTTATAAACAGAAATACAAGCCACGGCCATGCCCCGCTTCCCAGATAGATGTGGAAACTGATCTTTAAAAGGCCTATGGTCACAAGATGGCAGACAAGACCGAACACAAAGGATGCAATGATTTTTGAAATCCAGATCCATGCATTATTCACCGGTGAAAATAAGATTCTCATGTTCCCCGCTTTGATCCTTTCTTCCATAAAGCTGTTGGCTGCGATTGTTCCCGTATTCATCACGGCAAACACGGTCATGGCAATGCCATAGTAATCATAGGACGTCACACCGCCTCCGTACATTCCTTTTGTCAGATATCCAAGGGCCGCTGTCAGCAGAAATGAAAAAACGATGTTATAAAAAATCCACATGGGATTTGTAAAAAGATTATAAATATCCTGTGTAATTATATTTTTTACTGCTTTCATAATTCATCTCCTAATCCCTCAGTGTTCTTCCGGTCAGATTCAGAAATACCATCTCAAGGCTTGTATTTTCACAGGAAAGATGGCTGATCTTAAGTCCCTGTCGCACTGCCTCTCCAATGATAAAATCCAGATTCTCCACGTTTTTCAGTGTTGCGATCTCTATGATCCCCTCCTTGGCTGACACTTCTTCCACCCCTTCGATCTTATAAAATCCCTTGGCAGAAAAATTCTCCAGATTCTCCACAGACAAAAGATACCGTTTCTGTGTCTCCAATTCTTCTTTTAAGGATTCTTTGGTCCCCTCCGCCAAGATCCTGCCGTGGTCCATGATAATGATCCTTGTTGATATTTCCTCTACTTCTTCCATATAATGTGTCGTATACAGCACTGTCATTCCCTTCTCTCTCAGTTCCCGGATAGAATTGAGAATATGGTTTCTGGACTGAGGATCGATCCCCACCGTGGGCTCATCCATAATAATGATCTCTGGATGGTGGGTGATGGCACAGGCAATGTTAAGTCTCCGCTTCATCCCGCCGGAAAACGTTTTAACTTTATCCTTTCTGCGGTCCCACAGTCCGGCGAACTCCAGGGATTCTTTTGTCCTTTCCTTCAATTCCTCTTTTTTTAATCCATACAGGGAGCCGAAAAAATGAACATTATCCTGGGCGCTGAGATCTTCATACAAAGCCAGGTCCTGGGGTACAAAGCCCAGATGCTTTTGAAATTCCTTACTGCATGTTCTGATATCCCTTCCATGATACAAAACATTTCCTCCGTCATCTTCAAGAACCCCGCTTAATATATTGATTGTAGTACTTTTCCCAGCGCCGTTTGGTCCCAGCAGGCAGAGAATTTCCCCTTGATTAAGCTGGAAAGATAAGTTTTTTATCACTTCTTTCTTTTGAAACACCTTTTTCAAATGATTGATATTTAATATGGTATTCATCATATGCCTCCTTTATTTGATATGATCATTGTAGATCAAGGCACAAAAAAAGAAATCAACCGAAAGGTTGATTTCTGTATTCTTATTTTTTGACAAACTATAGTTATTCAAATGCCTTTTCATCTCCAGTTTTTTCCCTCTCAACAGAAGGGCACGGCTGTATTCTTTATACAGCTATGTCTTCCAAAATGTCTACCGGATCCTTAAAAAAGTCTGGTAAATATCCACTGCTCCGAATCCCCATTCCCTATTGGGATAAGTCCGGTCCGGATCTCTCCTGGCTCCCCGGATCAGATAATTTTTCATTCTCAGCGTATTTAAGATCAAGTCATTTCCCTTGACCGATCCCCACTCTAACATCAAAGCCGCAATCCCTGCGACTACGGCACCTGATATGCTGGACCCTGTCTTCATACCGAAGCGTCCTCTGGGTAAAACGCCGATGACATTTACCCCGGGAGCTGCAAAATCAGGCTGTACGGTCATGGTCCTTGGAAATCCTCTTCCGCTTTCAATAAAAAAACTGTTATTGCTCTGGTTATACGTGGAGGGTGTGATGACGGGTGCCGCGTTTCCCGGAGCCGTCAGTGTATTATAAGGCGTAGATTCCAGAAAGTAGGTCTCATCAGAGATAAAATTGCGGATAGGAAGCCACATATCAAACTCCCTGCTGCCCACATTTTCATCCGTCACATAAAACCTCCAGATTCCTTCTGCCGGCTGCCTGAACCGCATTCGGATAAACGGTGAACCCGTGGATACATCGATGGTGAAATAATCCACAGCCAAATTGGTATTTTCCAGAAGAAACGTGATATCCCTTCTGCCTTTATAACCCCCCGAAATAGTCCCTGTTCTCTGTCCCGATGGGGATTCAATATCCACGAAAAACTGGTTGGGCTGAAATCCCCATAATTCAGTGGTAAATCCATACTCATTGGGACCAACCTTCACCTCAACTACAACTTCCCCGTCCGTCAGATTCCCTGCATAGTGATGCTTTGCCTGACCTTCGTTTCCTCCGCATACTACCACCGTGATCCCCGGCTGGTAGGCCAGCGTGGAAATCTGTCTGGCTAAAGGAGAGGTGCCCGTATGGGAAGAGAGATTCGTACCAAGGCCCAGATAGATGACAATGGGCATGGAAAGCTCATCTGCTTTCTCCAAAACGTAACGGATCGCCAGCATGATATCCGGCTCCGCATACACTTCTCTGGAGGGTTCAATGCAATAATATTCCTTTAAATATCTTTTGGCCTGCTTAAGTTTGACTACAATCAACTCCGCTCCCGGGGCAATACCCGAAAAATTTTCCTCCTGTACTTCATTCCCGGCAATCATTCCCGCAAGAAATGTACCATGGCCTGACGTGTCTTCCGTAGGAACGGTCTCCAGAGGATTTTCCGTCTGCAGCGCATTGTCAATCTGTTCCTTTGTATATTCCGTCCCATATCCATAGGGCATGGGAGGATTCTCTCCCTGTATGGTCTGGTCCCAGAGATACTGTATCTTTGTGGTCCGGTTTCCCAGCTGGAACACAGAGTTTGTATAGTCGATCCCTGTGTCGATGACGGCCGCCAGGACCCCCTGCCCGGTCAGGTCAAGACCTGAACGCCTCACCTGGGCCGCACCGGTTTCCTCCAGCACCTGCGTATCCATCAGACCATAACACCTGGGGATCGCATTCCCCGAAAAATCATCCACCGGTGACGCGGACGCCTCCCGCCGGTCAATATAAACAATCGCATACTGAAAGTTAACCTGGGTGATACAATCTGTTTTATAAAAATCACGGAGCTCCTCCGTACTGGTCCTGAAACCGGATATATAATCACGGTAATCCTCATTGACTGCTACACCAACGCAATCTTCCGGCATAAACATCCCCCAAACATCATCTTCCTAAATTAATATGAAAATTTAATTTGGATTATGTCTCTTTTTCTCTATGAGGTGATTTTGTGCAGTGTCCACATAATACTGACTGCTCTCTTTGATATGCTGGATCTCTTCATCGGTCACCGGACGCACAACCTTGGCCGGACGGCCGAACGCAAGACTGCCGTCAGGAATCACGGTTCCTTCCGTCACCAGGCTTCCCGCACCGATAAAACAGTGGGTCCCGATCTGGGCTCCGTTCATGATGATGCTTCCCATGCCGATCATGGACTCATCCCCGATGGTGCATCCATGGAGAATCGTATTGTGGCCCACGGTCACCCGTTCGCCCACGATAACCGGATGTCCTTCCTCCACATGAACTGTACAGTTTTCCTGGATATTGGTCTGTCTTCCGATCTGTATTCGGTTTTCATCTCCCCTTACCACCGAGGAAAACCAGACAGATACTCCGTCTTCCAGTTCTACATCTCCCAATACTGCCGCTGTCGGTGCCTGATAATATGTCTTTTCCATAGTGTCTGCTCCTTAAATTCTCTCTGAAATTTCGCCTTTGCGATATGCTGTCACGAGACAGCCCAGATCTTTGATGCTTTCTTTGATGCGTCTTCCATTGTCCGTATCCCCGACCCTTTTTCTGCGGGTCACTTTCTTGGACAGGACCGTATCTGAGTGGATATCGGTTTCTTCTCTGATCACAACATCCCTGGACTTAAAAGGTTCATGTGCTACCAGCTTGATTCCGTAAGAATTGGAAACCAGGGTATAACCCGCGATCCCCGTCTTCTTCTGGTAAGCTTTTGAAAAACCTCCGTCTATGATGAACAGCTTGCCCTTACATTTGATGGGGCTCTCGCCGTCTTTTACTGCAACGGGCATATGGCCGTTGACGACATGTCCTTTCGTTCCGTCAGCGTCAAACTCCTCCAGTATCTGGTATAGAACTGCCTCCTCCTCGATCAGATGATAATAGTAATCCTTTGTTTCCTTTTTCAGATCTGCATCATCCACAAAATACCGTTCAAAGGTAGCCATCTTGTCTTTTCCGTATACCGGTGAGTTTTCATTAGACCATATGTACCACATGATATCCTGTCCATATTTCCTCTTTGAGGAATTCTCCTGCTCAAAATATCCCTGGCGGACGTGGTGTTCCAGCACATCATAGAGAGCCTTGCCCGCATACTTTTTCCCGTTGACTTTCACCTGCCGAAAACTTCCGTCGGCATTCAGCGGTACACAGCCATGGTAAAGCACCATATCGTTATATGTAAGATACATACTTCCCTTTGAAAAGAGAAAACGCACATGCTCCTGCAGATGAGCACAGTATTTAAATGATGTGACCAAATGCTCCATGACGTACTCTTCTTCTTTGGTCAGCTGATACGGATTCTTCGGATCAATCGTCGGAAAAAGAGCGTCTTTCAGAGGATATTCCGTACCCTGGATACAGATGGTTCCCTTGTCATAATCAATCTTGTCCAGCAGCAGACGATCATCCATACCAAAATCCGGTCTTCTCTTGATCAGCTGTCCTTCCAGCTTAAACTGGATCACGGCAATGGCCTTGTGCATTTTTTTATTGAGATCCAATTCTCTGACGTCCTCTTCCTGAACATCCCCGGAAACTCTGAATAGCTCACATTGGTCATCCTTGTAACAATCCAGAGCAAACCGTGCCAGAGGAATCAAGTTGATTCCATATCCGTTCTCCAGTGTATCAAGATTATTGTATCTTGCGCTGATCCTTACCACATTGGCAATACACGCCCCATGCCCGGCTGCTGCCCCCATCCACAGAATATCATGATTTCCCCACTGGATATCCAGTGAGTGGTAATCCATCAGGCAGTCCATGATGCGGTGTGCTCCCGGCCCTCTGTCATAGATATCCCCGATCACATGGAGATGGTCGATGGTGAGTCTCTGAATCAGATGTCCCAGAGCCGCGATCAACTCCCTTACCTGTCCGGTCTTTAAGATCGTCTCGATGATCTGGTCAAAATATTCATCCTTGTCCAGCATTCCATGCTCCGTGATCAATTCCTCCATGATATATGCGAACACCGGAGGCATAGCTTTTCTTACTTTAGATCTTGTATACTTGCTGGCTGCCAGCTTGGCCATTAAAATCAAACGGATCAGTGTAGTCCGATACCAGGAATCCAGTTCTTCTTCCGTTAAATCCTCTTCCATAAGATCCATCTTCTGCTCAGGATAATAAATGACAGATGCCAAATTCTTTTTCTCCTTCATACTCAGGATATTGCCGAACTGGTCATCAATTTTTCCCCTGATGGCCCCGGATCCGTTCCTCAATATGTGGCTGAATTTTTCATACTCTCCATGAAGGTCAGACACAAAATGTTCTGTCCCTTTCGGCAGATTTAAAATTGCCTGCAAATTAATAATTTCCGCAGAAGCTGCAGAAATGTTAGGGTACTGCTTGGACAGCTCTTTTAAATACTTTAAATCATTCATACACAATCCTCCATGATCTTATTATATCATCTCCTTAGTAAAAATATAATGCTATCTGATCTGCGAAGAAAAATTTCTGTACATCTGTCTATCATTTTGCGCGCCAAATGCGATTTGACGCAGTCAAATAGTTTCCTCACACATTTGTGTGTATAATGCCCGCAGGGCTTTTTTGTTCCATAGAGAGGTTCGAAGAACTTTCCTATGGAATAGAATTAAAAGCCAGATCAAATGATCCGGCTTTTTTGTCTATTGTCCCCGCAGTTCGATCACTGGCGTACCATGGTTTTGAATGTAATCCCGGTTGATGATTACTCTTCCAATGGTATCATCCTTTGGGATCTCAAACATGATATCCAGCATAAACTTCTCTATGATCGCCCTTAAAGCACGGGCACCTGTCTTCTTTTCCAGCGCTTTTTCCGCAATAGCTTCCAGCGCGCTTTCGTCAAAGATCAATTCCACCTCATCCAGTTCCAGAAGCTTCTGATACTGTTTTAAGATGGCATTCTTTGGCTCTTTTAAGATCCGTACCAGCATGTCTTTAGACAGTCCCTCTAAGGTAAACACCATAGGAAGCCTGCCCAAAAATTCCGGTATCATTCCGTATTCTCTGAGGTCATCCACTGTGACCCTGGAGAGAATATTTTCATCTTTGTCAAACTTATCCTTTAAATCTGCGTGAAAACCTATGGATGTCTGTTTCATCAGACGCTTTTTAATGATCTCATCCAGGTCAGGGAATGCCCCGCCACAGATAAACAGGATATTCTTTGTATTGATTGTCGTCATCGGCACCATAGCATTCTTGCTGGTAGCACCTACCGGCACTTCTACTTCAGCGCCCTCCAAAAGCTTTAACAGCCCCTGCTGTACAGATTCTCCACTGACATCGCGGCTGTTGGTATTCTGTTTCTTTGCGATCTTGTCAATCTCATCGATAAAGATGATGCCGTGCTCTGCCTCATCCACGTCGTTGTCTGCGGCCTGCAAAAGCTTGGACAGCACACTCTCCACGTCGTCACCGATATAGCCCGCTTCTGTCAAGGAAGTGGCATCAGTGATGGCAAGCGGCACTTCCAGAAGCCTGGCCAATGTCTTTACAAGATACGTCTTCCCGGAACCTGTAGGTCCGATCATCAGCATATTGGACTTGTCAATCTCGATCTCATCCATCGTGTTGGTTACCACACGTTTATAATGATTGTATACTGCCACGGACATGACCTTTTTTGCATAATCCTGTCCAATGACATATTCATCCAGCATCGCCTTAATCTTGTGGGGTGCCGGGATATCTCTAAGATCTAATTCCTTTTTTTCCTTCTTCTTTTTCTTTTTCTCTTTCTTTTTCACTGCCTGCTGCGGCGGTTCCTGCATATTTTCCATGAGACGGGTCAGATCCATATTGTTCAGATCCATGTTGGATGCATCGATAAAGCTGAACTGTCCGTTCCCCATGCTGTCCATGGTTCTCTGCATACAGTCTACGCAGATGTGGATATCCTTCGGCAGAGTGATCATCTTCCCTGTTACGGATTCCGGTCTGCGGCACAGATAGCAGTAGTGTTCCACATCATGCGGATCATCCTCTTTTGTGGTCTCTGCAGGCACTTCTTTTTCTTCTAATTCTGTATCCTTTATTTCTTCCGACATTTCATGTACCTCATTTCTTTGTCATTTCGCATACCAAACGGTCTTTTGCCAGTCCATATACCTCCCGGATGGTCTCCAGTCCCTTTATCATATCTTCTTTCTGCATTTTCGTAAACCCCAAAATGTACTGCTCTCTCTCAGGACAGCCCTCGATATAATACAGAGAAAGGGCGTAAATCCTGACTCCTCTGTTCAGCAGTTCTTGTTCAAACCACTCTGTATCCTTTATGTGGAAATCCACACGCACATGAAGGCCTGCCCCTGCCCCATAAACTGTGATCGAGCTGTCAATTTCCTTAAGCTTTTGAATGAGCAGATCATGTTTTTCTTTATAGACGTTTCTCATCCGGTTCTGATGCCGTTCAAAATGTCCCTCTGATAGAAAGGAGGTCAGAACTCGCTGATCGATTCTTGATACAGCGCAGGAGAAATTCCCTGCTGTTTTCTTGTATGCAGCTATCAGACTTTTAGGCAGCACCATATATCCGATCCTGATGGCCGGAGCAATGGCTTTTGAGAAGGTTCCAAGGTAAATGACTCTTCCACTCTCATCGATGCCCTGCAGGGCGGGGATTGGTTTTCCATAGTAGCGGAATTCGCTGTCGTAGTCATCCTCAATGACATACCGCCCATCCTTTTCCCGTGCCCATTTGATCAGCCGGCTCCTTCTCCCGATGGGAAGCACCACACCGGTAGGATACTGGTGAGCAGGCGTCACATAGGCAAGATCTGCGCTGCTTCGCTCAAGTTCCGAGATCTTCAGCCCTTCCTCGTCCATATTGACCGGAACAACCTGAAATCCCAGCTCCCGGATTGTCCGGTATGCATTCAGATAAGCGGGATTTTCCATGGCCATCACCTGATCCTTGCCCAGGGTCAGCCTTAGAAGGAACAAAAGGTTCTCAATCCCTGCTCCTATGACGATCTGGCTTGTAGCCACGTGCACACCCCTGGACTGTCTCAGGTAATACATGATGGCACGCCTCAAGTCCATATCTCCCTGGTTTTCTCCCTTTTGAAACAACTCACTGTTGTCGTCCATCATCACTTCCTTGAGTAGCTTCCTCCACACATTATAGGGAAACAGGGACATGTCAACTCCCACCGGAGAGAAATCATAGGGTGCCGGTTCCTCCTGCTGTACAAACTCCTCGTCTTCTGCCTCCACCGGTATATGAAACGCGGCCAGATCTTCCACCTGACAGACAAAATATCCCCGTTTCGGCTGCGCCTCGATATAACCCTCCGCCGCCAGCTGCCCGTATGCCAGATCAATGGTATTGCGGCTTAAGTCCATATGCTTTGCCAGTCTTCTGGTAGATGGAAGCTTTGAGCCGCAGGGCAGAGCCCCGCTTCGTATTTCATCCCGGATATAGGCATAGATCTGCCTGTACAGCGGTTCTTTTTTTGTATGGTCCAGTCCGATGGTAAGCATCTGTCCCTCCCCAGTTGTGTCCTAGTAATTCTTTACCGTGATCTTTTCAATGACAATATCTTTTTTTGGCTTGTTCTCAGCCTTCGTATCTGAGACGGTCTGGGCCTGCGCAATCTTATCCAGCACATCGTATCCGTCATATAACTGTCCGAATACAGTGTAATCCCCAGTCAGGGACGGGTATCCTCCCTGGTCCTTAAACAGCTTCCTCTGGTCTCCTGTCAATTCCACAGGAGAAGAATCCAGCATCTCATCGGTGACCTCTCGGTTCTGCACTACAAAAAACTGGCTTCCGTTTGTATCCGGTCCTGCATTTGCCATACATAAAGCCCCCCTTAACGGAATCAAGGAATCTGAGGTCTCGTTCTTGAACTCTTTCCCCCAGATACTCTGTCCGCCTTTTCCTGTTCCAGTTGGGTCTCCACCCTGAATCATAAAATCTTTGATGACCCTGTGGAAAATGATCCCGTCATAGTAATCGTTAGCCGCCAAAGTAAGGAAGTTTTTGACTGCCAAAGGAGAATCCTTTAAAAAGAACTTAAACTTCATTGTTCCGTATCCTTTGACCTTTACTTCCGCTACCGTCTCTCCCTTGGAAGGCTCTCCGATCTGCACGGTCTTTTTGGCACCGTTGATCTTGATCTCTTTATATTTGCTGAGCACCTTTGCCTCTGTGGAAGTCTCCGCAGTCGTTTTTGCTTTCTCTGTTTTATCCTGTTTCTTTGCAGTCTGGCATCCGGCAAGCGCAAACATAGTCAATACCAGCCCTCCTGCGATCAGTTTCTTCTTCATGAATCTGGCTCCTTTACTGTTCTCTGATTTTATCTGCCGGAAATACAATCCCGGTCTGCCGTCTGGCTTCATCTATGATCTTCATTTCAATGACGGAGGCCTCCAAATACGGATGGTCTACCTGATTTGTCCCGATCAGTTCCAAAAATGTCTCTGTCTCATACTTCATAGGATTTTCACGGCTTTCAAACTCAAGGAATTCTTCTGTGCCGTCATTGTACAAGATCTTGATCTGCTGTGGGTTCGGGCACTCAGAAATGATCATGCAGCCCTTTTCGCCCTGAATCTGGGTGGGAAGTTTGGAATTTGTGATCTTTGAATAGATGACTTCCGCCTGTTTGTCCCCATAGGAAGCGATGATCGTCCCCGCTCCGTCCACACCGTTGTCCAAAAATATAGCATCCGCCAATATTTTATCAGGCATACCGAACAATGCTGTGAGAAAATGCACGCAGTATACCCCGATATCCATGACAGCCCCGTTGGAGAGCTCCGGCTTAAATGCATTTTCGATGATCCCCATCTTAAACTTGTCATAGCGTGAAGAATACTGGCAGTACTGGATGGTGGCACGGCGAATAGCTCCCAGCTTCGGAAGATGCTCCAACATCGCCTTGTATCCAGGTGTATGTACAGACTTCATCGCCTCCATAAAGATCACTTGATTGTCCTTAGCCGCCTTTATCATCAGTTCCAATTCTGTTAAATTGGACGCCACCGGCTTCTCACAGAGCACGTGCTTTTTATGGTTCAGCATCATCATCGTATGTTTAAAGTGGCAGTATGTGGGACTTGCCACGTAAACTGCGTCAATATCAGGATCCTTTGCCAGTTCTTCAAAATTGTCATATACTTTTTCTACCCCGTATTTGCCCGCAAATTCTTTTCCTTTTTCCATGGTCCTTGAATAGACTGCTGTAAGTTCGATCCCGTCTAATTCCTGGACCCCTTCCATCAGCCAATCCGTGATAAAGTTCGTTCCTATACACGCTAAACGTACCATAATTCCCTCCTTGTGATAAATGCAATTTAGCCTCTGGCATGCCGGTGTAAAAAACACCGACGTGCCGGAGGCCTTCAGGACTGGAAGATGTATATCCCTCCTAGTCCGCTGTTTCAAACTGACTGTTATAAAGGTTCGCATAGAAACCGCCTTTGGCAAGCAATTCCTCATGATTCCCCTGTTCTACGATGTCCCCGTGATTCATGACGAGGATCACATCAGCATCTTTAATTGTAGAAAGACGATGGGCGATGACAAAGCTGGTCCTTCCCTCCATCAGATTATCCATGGCCTTCTGGATCCGCTCCTCTGTCCTTGTATCTACAGAGCTTGTAGCTTCATCCAGGATCAGGATCTTAGGATCTGCCAGGATCGCCCTTGCAATGGTCAGAAGCTGTTTCTGCCCCTGGGAAATATTATTGCTCTCCTCATTTATTATCATATCATAACCTTTCGGCTGTGTCTCGATAAAATGATGGGCAAATGCAGCTCTCGCCGCTCCCTGAATTTCTTCTTCGCTGGCATTAAGCTTTCCGTACCGGATGTTGTCGCGGACAGATGCGTTGTAAAGCCATGTATCCTGCAGCACCATTCCAAACATCTGGCGGATATCGCTTCTCTTGAACTCTCTTAAGTCATGGCCGTCTATCTTGATAGAACCGCTGTTGACATCATAAAATCTCATTAAAAGCTTAATCAATGTCGTCTTTCCGGCGCCGGTCGGACCTACGATAGCGATCTTTTGTCCCTCCTTCACTTCCACAGAGAAATCATTGATGATGGTCTGGTTTTCATTATACCCAAAGGATACATGTTCAAAGGATACATTTCCCTGCAGTGAAGACACATCCACCGGGTTCTCGTCTACTTCGGCCTCTTCGTCCTCTTCCAGGAATTCAAAGACACGCTCCGCGGAAGCCGCCGTAGTCTGCATCATATTGCCGACCTGAGCCAGCTGGGTGATAGGCTGGGTAAAGTTTCGCACATACTGTATGAAGGACTGGATCTGGCCTACCTCAATGGTATTTTTGATAGCCAGGAATCCGCCCAGGATCGCCACGACCACATAACCCAGGTTACCCACAAACTGCATCAGCGGCATCATTGCCCCTGAAAAGAACTGAGACCTCCATGCAGAATTATATAATTTTCCGTTAACTTTTTCAAACTCTTCCACAACACTTTTTTCTTTATTAAAAACTTTAACAATGTTGTGTCCGCTGTAGATCTCTTCCACCTGTCCGTTGACTTCCCCCAGCAGCGCCTGCTGTGCCTGGAAATAAGGCTGGGATTTTTTCATGATCGCTCCGATCATCAGAAAAGAGACCGGAAGGATGATGACAACGGCTACGGTCATCGGAACACTGATCCTGATCATCATTACAAACACACCGATGATGGTGGCTATTGACGTGATGATCTGGGTCATACTCTGATTCAGGCTTTGCCCAAGAGTATCTACGTCATTGGTGATCCTTGACAATACTTCTCCGAACGTTCTGCTCTCAAAGTATTTCATCGGCATACGATGAATCTTTTCAGAGATATCTTTTCTCATCTGATAGGTAGTATTATTGGACACATGCGTCATGATCAGTCCCTGCAGGAATGAAAATGCCGCCGATGTAAGATACAGGCCTAAGAGCATAAGCAAAATACTTCTGATCTTAGAAAAATCAATACTGCCCGTTCCCTGGACCTTTTTGACCAATCCGTTAAATATCTCTGTTGTGGCATTTCCCAGGATTGTCGGTCCTACAATATTAAACACGGTACTGGCAATGGCAAATAAGATGACAAAAGCTATGGCAGCATAGTAGCGTCTCATGTACTTTAAAAGCTTTTTAATGGTCCCTTTAAAGTCTTTTGCCTTCTCGCCGCTGCCCTGCATCGGGCCATGGCCCATTCTTCTGCCGGGTCTTCTATTCTGATTACTCATGTTCTGCCACCTCCCTTGCTTTTGCAAAATCATCCTCTGACAACTGGGATTTTGCAATCTGTAAGTAGACTGGACATGACTCCAGCAATTCTTCATGAGTTCCGGTTCCCACAACACGGCCCTCATCTAATACAACGATCTGGTCCGCATGCAGGATGGTGCTGATTCTCTGCGCCACGATCAACGTCGTGCTGCCCGCAGTTTCCCTGGCCAAAGCCTGACGGAGAGTTACATCTGTTTTATAGTCAAGTGCAGAAAAACTGTCGTCAAAAATGTAGATCTCCGGATCCTTTGCGATGGCTCTGGCAATAGAAAGCCTCTGCTTCTGTCCTCCGGAAACGTTGGAACCGCCCTGGGCGATCGGTGAATCATATGCCTCTTTCTTTTCTTCAATGAAATCCGTGGCTTGGGCGATCCTTGCCGCCTTCTTCACCTGTTCTTCCGTGGCGTCTTCTTTTCCATAACGTAAGTTGGAATCTATGGTTCCTGAGAACAACACACCTTTCTGTGGTACATAACCAAGTCTGTCTCTCAAGTCTGACTGCTTTACATCGCGGATGTCGGTCCCATCCACTAGGATGCTTCCCTCGGTCACATCAAAGAATCTGGGGATCAGGTTAATCAGCGTGGATTTCCCGCTTCCCGTACTTCCTATAAACGCCGTCGTCTTGCCGGAAGGAGCTGTAAAACTGATGTCGTGTAGCATATCTTCTTCCGCATCAGGATAGCGGAAGGATACGTTCTTAAATTCCACTTCTCCCTTTTTCTCTTTGATAAATTCTTTCGGCTGTTCTGGGTCTTTGATCATGATCTCAGTATCCAGAATCTCATTGACACGCTCTGCTGCTACCTGTGCTCTCGGCATCATGATGGATACCATGGAAATAAACAGGAAGGACATGATGATCTGCATAGCGTACTGGATGAATGCCATCAAATCTCCTACCTGCATTCTTCCGAGATCAATGTTGTCTGCCCCCACATAGACGATCAGCACCGTCAGTCCGTTCATGATCAGCATCATCAGCGGCATCATAAACGTCATGGCTCTGTTGACAAACAGGTTCGTCTTCATGAGATTTTTATTGGCTGTATCAAATCTCTCTTCCTCGTGCTTTTCTGTGCTGAATGCACGGATAACCGGAAGTCCCGTCAGGATCTCCCTGGAGACCAGATTCAGCCGGTCAATCAGCTTCTGTAAAGACTTAAACTTTGGCATCGCTACCGTAAACAATACCAAGATCACAGTCATGATCGCAACAACTCCGATAGCGATGGTCCATGTCATATTGACGTTGGTCTTCAGTACCTTATAGATACCTCCAAGACCCATCAGCGGTGCAAATACCACGATCCGAAACATCATGGTCACAAACATCTGGATCTGCTGAATATCATTGGTACTCCTGGTGATCAGAGATGCTGTGGAGAATTTGTCAAACTCTGAGTTTGTAAAATCCATAACCTTTTTGAAAATATGGTCACGAAGGATCCGGCTCAGCCTTGCAGCCAGTTTTGCTGATAAAAGTACAACTGTCACGGCCACGGCCATGGCCAGCAGTGCAAGCCCCACCATGATGGCTCCGGTCTTTAACATGTAGTTGGTCTGGATCTGGTCCAGATCAAGGCCCATAGCTTTGTACTCGGCTTTTACAAAGGAGATGGCTGCCTGGCTGATAATGCTGTCCGGCATGTCATCAATGCTCTTTCCTTTGAATTTCTGGGCCATTTTCGCATTTTCTTTGCTCTGTCCGCTCTGCTGCATCATTTTCATTTCCAGCATCAGCATAGGTTTGGAAAGGACCCTATCCAGTTCCTCTCTCTCTTTTTTGCTGATATTTTTCTTCACGTAGAGCCGGCCTTTTTTATAGGAGTCATAATCTGAGTGCTTCACCTGATCTTTGGTGTACAGCTCATAGGCATCCTTAACTTTGTCTGCATCTTTTTGTTTCATCATTCCAACGAGTGCCTGCATTGTCTCTTCACGCATGGCGTCGGGAACTGCGTCCTCAATTCCGCCCTGCTGAATTCCGACGTTGACGATATCGGACGTATAGGTCGGGATCGTCAGTTCACAGCTGACCTGCACACATAAAAGCAGAACAATACATGCAATAGGGATATACGCTTTTTTCAGATATCGGAATATTTTTAGCATGTTGTCTCCTTTCTACGACTATTCCTTACATTTACAAGTTCCCATTTCCAAATCAACTAACTTCTCCAGCCCCTCATAAAACTTTGTGAGCAGACGGAACAGTTCTTCCTTTTCATCTTCCGTAAAGGTGTTCATGACCTGATCTTTAATATCAACGGCGGCTCCGGAGATCTTTTCATAAATCTGGCGGCCGTGTACCGTGAGATACACAAGGCTCCTTCTCTGGTCTTCCGGGTCCTGCTTCCTGATGACAAACTCTTTCTTCTCAAGTCTTCTGATCATCACATTGATGGTGGAAGGCTTAATTCCTAATTTATCCGCAATTTCCTTCTGGGTCACCCCTTCTTTTTTGTAAAGGCTGGTAATCAGAGGCATCTGCCCCGGATGCAGCCCGGCCTCTTTCAAATAGGCAAATCCAATTGCAAAATTTTTATGGTTTATCTTCAGCAGCAAATGATAAATGCCGTCATCTTCATACATGATATCTCCTTTCAAAAGATTAAAATGTTTCTTATCCTCCACTTACAAGCTGGGAGTTTTCTTTCCTCTCCAAACAGATTAGTTGTCTAATCATTAGTTGACTAATCGATATCATAGCACAGCACATTTAAAAATACAAGAACAGATTTGTGAACATTCCGTGACATTTCTGCTAAACTATGTTCCCAGCGTTTTTTTGAAATATGCTCTGATCTCTCTCCATGCGGCTTGACTCTCCGGGAACAGGCCCATTGCCAGTTCAAACACATGGAACATGTCAGGATAAATGCTGGTTCTCACCGGTACTCCGCTCTCCCTGGCTTTTCTGGCAGCTCTCAGCGTGTCATCCAGCAGTACTTCCCTGCCGCCTGCCTGAAACAGCATGGGAGGAAACCCATGGAAATCCCCAAACAGCGGAGAAATATACGGATCCCTCACATCATGCTCTCCCGGATACAGGGAGTCATATATCATCGTCACCTTCGATCTTCCGAACAGGGGATCCCTTCCGTAGTTATACTTAAGGCTTTCGCCGCTCAAGGTCAGATCTGTCCACGGCGACATGGCGATAAATCCTCCGGGCATAGGAAGACTGTGGTCTTTTAAGTACATTCCGAGAGCCAGCGCTAAGCCTCCCCCTGCGGAATCCCCTGCGACGACAATCCGTTCCGGAGCGTATCCCTTCTGATAAAGCAGCCACCGGTAAGCGGAAACCGCATCCTCCAGCGCAGCGGGAAACGGATGATCCGGCACCACTCTGTAATCAGGAGATAAGACACTTCCTCCCCCGCTGCAGACAGAATACTGGACGGCCGCCCTGCGGTATGCATTTCTCAGAGTGCCGATATATCCGCCGCCGTGAAGCTGCAACACTGCCGTGTCATTTTTGTTCTGTTTTGGCGAGAGAAATTCCATCCGAAATTCTCCCCCTGAAAGCTTTTCATTCGTATATCCCTTCGGACATCTCCATCGGTATTCCTCTGGATTCTGATGCCCCATTCCTGTGGCATAAGTCCTGCCGCGGGGTGTCGCTGTAAATCCTCTGATGCATTGAACGGCCATCTGTCCGCGGAAACTTGCTCGTTTCATTGTATGCTCCTTCCATATCAAGTGTGAAATCTTCGGGCCAGCTCATTTTTCCCTTTTTTGTTCCCTGCCGCCAGAATGATAAAGACCGTCAGCACGGATATCCCGCAGGAGATCAATGCCACCAGCGGCTGTTCAAAAAGGCCGAACAGGTATAAAACCACCGGGACCAGGCTCAAGGCCGCAATAAAGATCAGGTACATCAGATAACTGTACCACGTCTTCCGGTTGACTAAAACCAGGACTACCATAGCCAGATCCGCAGTAAGGATCAGCCCGGGGATCACATAAGCCACAGACCATCCCTCAAACCCGATCACGTAGTCAATGACAGAAACGAGGATTCCCCCGCCGATCACTTCCACGACGATCTTGGCCGCCAGATTCCTTCTGTGAACGATGGAATAAGATACAGTCACCATCAGATATAAAATACTGGCCAGGACGATTACAGACCACAGGAATCCATTATATGTAATATAATTGATGATTCCCATCAAAACCGCGATCATACCAAGCAGGATGAAAAAAATATTTTTTATTCCATACAGCCTTTTTCTGTCCTCCTCCGGGTCCGGGTACATTCTCTCAGGAGTGAAACCCTTTCCGTCATCGCTTAGAACCCTGTTGCAGAGCGGGCATGTCACTGTATGATCCAGGACTTCCACCTGGCAGCTCTTACACCTTTTCATTGATTACCCCATTGCTTTCTATTGATACTTTAATTCCTTCTCTTGTGAGATTCCTGAAAAATGCTTTTTGCAGATAGCTTTCCTGGAATACAGACGTAAATGTGATAACACCCTGGTCCTGATAGCTTAACATGGCGCATTTGATCTCCTGGGTCTTAAAGACTCCCATCATCACGTGGAACTGTTCGATCTCATTTTCATATTCAGGCAGCACCTTGATCTGCCCCAGGTTGGACAATGTCGTTGTAGCTGATTTGCTGGATCGCCGAAACGTATAACTGAGTCCAAGGTTTTTGATGAACAAAGGCAGGATCTTGATCAGGCGATTCTTCTGTGCAGCTACATTATATGCCAAGGTCTCCTCAATTTTAGTTTTTGTTATCTTTTCATCCATCTGCTGACTGACCAGAGAGAGTACTTCTTCAAACGTGTGCTTCTCACCATGAGAGAAAAATTCAATCAGAGTCACTGCAAAAAAATTGCTTGTTGTACTGGAATCAAAAAATGCACGCAGGTTGACAGGCAGATTAATACATATAGGATGCGGTTCTTCCTGCCTATTTAAATATTCCTCATAGATACTGAAAATCAACACTGCTGTCAGGTATTTTGTAACACTGACTTTATATTTTTTACAAGTTTTTTTTAAATCCTTTAAATCCACATACCCATGGATCACACTGATCCCAGATCCGTAAATTTTCCGTCCTCTGATCTGATATGCCTTCTTGGTGCTGTAGCTTTTCCCTTTTTTCTTCCTGTAATGTTTTATATAGCTGTCTTCCTGGTCAAGAATGCATTCTTCGCTTGGACGGTACTTCCCGATTTTCTCGCCTCTCTGTCTCTTGGACAGGTCGATGTAACGGTACGTAAGTTCTTTTAAAAAGGTGATGGCTCCCATGCCGTCGGACACCGCATGAAACACCTCCAGATTGATCCGTCTTCCGTAATAAGAGACTCTGAAGAGAAATTTTCGCCTCCCATGGGGATCAATATACCGGCATGGATACTCTGTTTCGTCTTCTACTTCAGATTTATTTTTATTCTCCTCAAAATAAAACCAGAAGAATCCTCTTCTTAGCCGTACTCTAAACACGTCAAACCATGGCAGGGTATCCTCCAATGCTCTCTGAAGAAGCTCTGGCTGCACTGGCTTCTTCAGAGTTGCTGAAATACGGTATACGTGGCTGATCTCCTTGTTTGCAATGACAGGAAACAACTGCGCCGTGTTATCAAGCTTTCTCCAGGTAATATTATCTTCCATTTTTTTCATCTTTCTTACCCTTTTCTTTTTATAAACAAAAAGCTGCCAATCTGAATTGACAACTTTTCGGGCGTTATAATCTCTTATGCATTTTTTCCACAGCATTTTTTGTATTTCTTGCCGCTTCCACAAGGACATGGATCATTCCTTCCGATCTTTTCGCCTTTTACGACCGTTGTGGATGACTTCTGTTCCTTATATAATTCTTTTCTTCTGTCTTCCGGCAGGATGTCATTCCACTGCTCCAGCTCATACAGCCATTCTGCGCGGCATGCAACCATGTTATAGTATAATTTCTCAAAATCTATGTCCAAGGTTACCTCTGTATCCTCTTCCATCTCTTCGATCGGATTCGGAGTCTTCAGACTGTCGTTGATCCCATCCAGAAATCCGACAAAAAACTGAAGTTCTGTCTCATACTTTTCGGCCAGCTCTTTTACAGTTCCTTTTTCCACAGAGTCTTTATCTGATAATAATTTTACATAAATCTCTTTTTCTATTCCGAAATAAGAAAGCCAGAACTGCTGCCCTTCCTGTGTACGGTCGTCAAACTTATATGCGTAGTCACGCCATTCCTGTAGTAATCCCATGATTTATCCATCCTTTAATTGATTATATTGCTTTCGTGATACTTATGATACTATAACAAATTTAAAATATTTTTTCAATCTGTGAATAAAAAAAATTACAGAGGACATACTGTTAATGTCTGATCGAGAGATTGGATTACTTATCCTCCCCTTGACATGCAGGGAGCCTTGGGTTACAGGGCTTTCTGCATGTTTTTTTGATATATCTGTACCATCAGCGGTACTTCCGGACATCTGATAAATGCCAGACCTATCTAGGTACATTTTATTTTACTTATGCAGCTTACTGTTTTTCCATCCTTCCTCAATCGCCGCATTACAATCTGTATCAATCGCTTTTGCTGCCGCTTTCGGACTTTCCTCCTCGGTAAGTAATTTATGAATATGTTTGTAAAATACGTCACGCACGCCGCGCCAATTCGGATTATTTGCTGTAAAATCCACTGTATTAGAGATGTTATCGTTATATGCCTTCTGCATAAAGATATGATCACTTACACGCTTTGTAGTGGCAGCACTAGAAGGAAGGCCAATCTGTGCATAATCCATTAATTCATCGTTGGAATAAAAATATTTTACAAATTCCTTGGCTGCTTTTAGCTTTGTTTTATCTCCATTGTCAAAAACCTCAAATCCAGTGACAAAGGAAGTATTATATCCCTTTCCGTTTTTGCTCGGAAAATTAACAAAACCCGTAGTTTTTAAATCCATATTAATTGCAGTGGCACTATTTGTCTGGTCAATTGCTAATTGATTATTTAGGAAAAGATTATTACAGTCATTAATCTCTAGATTTTCACATCCCTCAGGAAAGTATCCTTTTTTATACGAATCAACAATCCACTCAAGTGCAGCGATCCCCTCCTTGGTATTCACATGGAAGCGGCTTTTTTTATCAAAAAATTTGCTGCCCTGACTGCGTAACAATGTCATGATATGCGTGTCACCCTGATCGTTTTTGGCATACATCAGCATAGGATAAGACATCTCAGGCAGTTTTCTTTTTAATGTGGACAGAATGATTTCCCAGTCCTTGAGGCTCCAGCTCTGGATTTCCCCTTCTTTGCCTATGTACTTGTCCAGACCACATTTACGGAAAATTTTCCTGTTAAAGCACAGGGTATTTTGCAGACTGTAGAAGGGAAGCATATAGGTTTTACCGTTCACCTGGCTCATTTTCATTACTGTACTGTCAATATCATTTTTCATTTTATCAGTAATAATGTCATCTAGAGGCACTACGCGCCCTGTATGAATGTATCCAGCCATATTAAAATAGCCTTCAAACAATATATCAGCGGCATCTTTCTTGTCAAAACAGCCTGTGATATATTCATCCTCCTCAGTATAGCCAAACTTTACTACATTTACCGTGACCTCAGCTTCGGTATACTGAGCCGCAAAATCTTTGCCTGCCTGAACCAGCATATCATAAGCGTCTGTAACATCTGTGTCTGCATTTGCCACCGTAAGCGGCGGAAGTTTAATCGTCAGCGTCACTTGTTTTTTCTCTGCCTTTTTGGCTGTACAGCCAGACATAATACTTAGAAGCATTACAAACAGCAATCCGCCGGCTAGAATCCTTTTCCATCTTTTCATCTTGACCCATTCCTCCTTCACTTTATCTTGTTGAGTTTCTCCATGAGCTTACGGACGTCAATTGGCTTTGCAATAAAGCCATCCATTCCACTTTCCTGTGCCATATCCTGATCTTCCTTAAATGTATTGGCCGTACAGGCATAGATAATAACCGTCTTCGCATCTGGCCGGTTCAGCATACGGATCATTTTTGTTGCCTCATAGCCATTTCTGACAGGCATCTTTACGTCCATCAAAATAACATCAAATTCATAAAGAGACGAGTCTCTGAACATTTCCACAACCTGTCCGCCATCGGCTGCACGGGTCGCGGTAAATCCTGCTGTACTTAACATCTCCATTAAGATTTCTGCATTTAGATCATTATCTTCAGCAATTAAAACCTTTAACCTCCTTTCTTTTTTTTCTTTTGCTGGCGAACATTCTTTTGTTGGTATACTCTCTGATACACCGTCCGTAACATCTCCATCCATAGTAAATATAAAACAACTCCCTTGGCCAAGCTTACTTTTGACGGATAAAGTTCCTCCCATCTGCTTTACCAGCAAAGAGCTGATGGACATTCCCAGTCCTGTGCCCTGCATACCTTGTGAAACGGTATTGTGTTCCTGGCTGAACGAATCAAATATTTTTTTCTGGAATTCCTCGCTTATACCGCAGCCGGTGTCTTCCACTTCATAGGTCGTTTTGACCCTTTTAGATCCCAATGCAGATTGATATACACGCAGCGTAATGTGACCGTACTCCGGAGTAAATTTCACCGCATTTCCGAGAATGTTTATCAGTATTTGTTCAATTCTCATCTCATCTCCAATGAGATATGGGCTTTGAATATCTGATTCCACTTGAAAAACAATGTTTTTATCTTCCATACGGTTGTACATAATCGTTTCGATTGTAGAAATTAAGCTGTGAATGGAAAATGGCCTCAGAATCAACTCCATCTTACCTTCCTGTAACTTTGACATATCTAAAATATCATTGACGAGAGAAAGCAGATACTTAGTAGTTGAATCCGATTTTTCAATATATCCCTTGAGTTTTGCCGGATTTTTAATATTCTGCTGCATCAAATGGTTCAACCCAACGATTCCGTTGAGCGGCGTACGTATCTCATGGCTCATGCTTGAGAGAAAGTCTCCCCTGGCCTTTGCCTCTGCCTTTGCTGTTGTAGAAACCATTAATGTACGGATGATAATCAACATCATCAAGCACAGAGCGACCACAACAACTGCAAGCATGATACCCGTCATGATTACAAATTGATTCGTTTGTTCACTGAACGCTTTTTCGGGAACTGTCAGTACAATGCTCCATTTCGTATCAGGGATGGAAACAAAGGACACCACCTGAGCACCTTGATCCTTATAATCAAAATGCTCGATAAATGATTTCCCCTCGTTAAGCCTAGCGGTAATTTGTTTAATTTCCTGTTTTGACAAGTTTGCATTTTTTTGGACTTGTTCAAAATAATTGTCAATTCTCCCGATACCTGCGCTGCGGTCAGGATTTACGACATAATTACCTTCCATATCTACAATACCGGTATACCCCCGTCCATCAAAGCTGTCAATCTTAAGGCGTTCCTGGATCGTATTAATTTTTGAAAAGCCTATAATTCCAATAAATTGAATGCCGTCTACCTCAAGCGGTTCACACCGTGTGCCATAAACAAGGTTTTCCTTAACTGCTTCCAAAATATCCAGCTCGTCATATCTCATCACAAACTTCTTTTCACCAGAAAGCAATGGATTTATGTAAGCTTTATCCTTGCTGTTTTGAACTGCATTTGTACTGGAATAGGTATTTCCTTCAGAATCCACCAAAAAAATCTTGTCATAGGTATTGGACACTTGTTCAATATTCAGGCGCTTACACACTTCCTGTACTGTATCGCACCGGCTGGCTTGGATTCTGCCATAAACAGCTGAGAGTTCATTCCACGAACTTTTCAGTTCACTTTGAATATTCTGCATGTCATGTCCAGATAATTCTTCCATGGAAGCAATAACTGATGCCTCAGTTGAATGCGATAGTTCATTGATATATACCCAGACTGCCAACAATAGAACAATAGGAGTTCCCAGAATAAGCGCTTTAATCAATCTTCTATTCCATCTTTTCATGGATTCACCTCCCAAATTGTCCCTTTATTTTGACTGAAAATTAATGGTTGCCAAATGGCTTCTTTAGATATTTGCCTTGGCAGTGATACCATGCCAATATTTCCACCTTGTCCATATAGTTATTTAATATTAAGTATAGCAAAGTAATACTGAAATAGCAACAAACTGTAAAAAATGTAAGGTCCTTTTATAGAACTATCAGCAAAAAAATGATATACTGTCTGCATAAAAAGGAATTAGTAAATAAAGGATTGGAGATAAACGGTGTGAAAAACCATTTAGAGTTACAGCATGTAATCTATAACGTTATAAAAATACAGATCAGATTTGGTGCCTACCGTTTTGAAGATCGTCTGCCTACTATAGAGGATGCATCTCAGTATTTTCTTGTCTCGGTCCGAACGATCCGCACAGTTTATCAGCATCTTGCAAGTGATGGTTACATCACAATCTCCAAGAGCATCGGAGTCAAGGTAAAAGTACAATACAGTGAACAGGAAATTGAGACATATGTCCAGCAGTTTCTTGCCGAGCATAAAAATTCTCTGTTAGACCTGAGCCGATCCATGCGGCTGCTGTTCAGCAAAGCCCAATGGCTGGGTTTAAAAAGTATTTCCTCAAAACAATTAGATTATTTGGAACAATTATCTACCCAGGATGAGAATCTTTCACCTTATATTGTGATCCTACAACATCAGTTCATCTATGGTGCATTGGGCAATGATTTACTCATGCGCCTCGTGTGGCAGGTGTTTATGTTTTTTCTAACACCCTTTTTCAGTGTCCCAGGTAATCTGAAATATCTCACTACAGAACAGGAGTCTCTGCTACAAATGACTCAGTTATGCAGGGATCAAAATTGGGAATTGCTCAGGACCTCTACTGAAATATATCAAGAACAAAAATACCATGCTTTAAGAAATTTTTATAAAAACAGGAATCTATTTTCAACTTCCAAACAACAGATTCCCTTCATCTGGAGCAGTTATCAAAAGGCCTCACAAATCTGCTATTCACTGGGTATGGAACTGTTAATCGCAATCAATCATGGTTATTATCCTCCGGGAACTTTTCTTCCTTCTTTAAAGACACTGGCAAAAGAAAAACAAGTTTCTATCAACACAGTCCGCCGTACGTTTTCCCTGCTAAATAACATCGGTGTGACAAGATCGATCAACGGTGTAGGCACTCAGGTCCTTCCGATTGAACAAATTGCAGAATACTGTGATTTATCTCAACCGACTGTCAGAAAAAGGCTTTTCGATTATGCCAAAAGCCTTCATATTCTAACCCTTTCCTGCAGGCAGATCGTTGAGGCCACAATATCTTCAATGGATAAAAATTCTATAGAAAAATGGAAGTTAAAGTTAACAGCAATCGCTCAAGTACATCGGCAGGAACTTGTTCCTTATACTATTCTGTCTCTGTTATCCCAAGATGCTCCTTTGACGGCAGTTAGAACAGTATATACAGAACTCTTTCAACAGTTATTTTGGGGCCATCCCCTGCGAGGTATGTTAAAGGATCCACAGTCATACACTTCTTTTTATCTCCCCTACTTTGATTTCTTTTTAGAATCTCTGGAGCGTTTTGATGCAGTTGGATTTGCTTCAAAGTTTGAAGAGCTGATGGAACACGAGATCAAATTTGCTGTAGATCATCTTGTCAGTCTGGGAATAAATGAAGCTTCTGCGCTTATTTTGGATCAATAAACCAGGTGGCTTTTAGATTCAGTTATATTTTTTATAAAATATAACCTCTTGTATCTTCCTGGGCTACCTATTAGAATAGAAGAATCAAATCAATTAGATGGGAGGTTATCAATTGCACAACATAAAAAGAATACGTCTGGATCACGCGTTTAATATAAGGGACTTGGGCGGCCTGGAAACCACAGAAGGCTCCCTGGTCCGCTGGAACCGCCTGTTCCGCGGTGACTGTCTTTCCTTCCTGACTTCAGAAGAATGGCAAAAGCTTTTACGCTACGGTATCGTCTCCGTGGTTGACCTGCGCAGCAGATCTGAGGCAGAACTCATGAAAGATCAGGTCCCGGAAACCATGCAGTATTTTCACTGCCCGCTTCAAAAAGAAGAAATTGATTTTTCAAATGCTTCTGAGTCAGCTGCCAAAGCTTTCACCAAAAGCCTCGCTGACGGATATCAAAAAATGGTTACTGACAGTCCTGAACTCATAGCTGCTGCAGTAAAGACTGTCATACAAGGCTTAGAAAAAGGCGGCGTCTTATTCCATTGCAGCGCGGGCAAAGACCGGACCGGTGTCCTTTCCGCTGTACTCTTGACCCTGCTCGGTGCAGAAAGGGAAGATATCATCGCAGACTACCAGGTTTCCTTCACCTACAACCAGCGCGGCATCAACAAAGCTGCAGCTAGTCTTCCAGATTATCAGGCGATGCTCCCAATGCTTAGTTCCGACGCCGGACATATGGAACAGCTTCTGAATCTGTTTCATGAACTGGACCTTTTTCCCTATCTCATGGAGCACGGCCTTTCTGCCTCTGACCAGGATCACCTGAAAGATTTGGTTTTGGAAAGGATAACACTATGAAACAGACAACAAAAAGAATACTGTCCATTCTCGTCATACTGTCCATCCTTTTGGTCATAGGCCTCACACTATACTGTGCCTTTACCGGAAGCCGGGCGTTTTTCGGCATGCTGGCACTGATGTTTTTCTATCCGCTGCTACTGTGGGTTCTCATCTTTCTCTATAAAAAAGGACAAAAATAAAACAGAAGGAGCTTCTCAGTTTACGGGAAACTCCTTCTGTCTTTTAAAATCCAACCACTTGTTTTGTTCTCGGTATGTTCGGCTCATCCCCGATCATTCCATACGACCTGAGTGTGGCGATCCCCTCCATATCATCTTTAGATATTTCAAAATTAAACACATCGGCATTACCTTTGATCCGCTCCATGCTGGATGCCTTTGGAAGAGGAACAACCCCTTTCTGCATGATCCACCTGATACAAATCTGCGCAACCGTCCGGTCATACTTTTGGGCCATCTCTTTTAACAGTTCTCTCTTGAAAGCCTGTCCCTGGATCAGCGGGCTCCACGCTTCCGGCACGATCCCGTTTTCCTTGCAGTAGGTTACCATCTCCTCCTGGGGGTGCTGCGGATGGAGCTGCACCTGATTGATCATCGGCATGATCTTAGCATGGTTTTTCAGAATCTCCAAATGCTCTATCATAAAGTTGCTGACACCGACGGCTTTGATCTTCCCGGCCTCATAGAGCTCTTCAAATGCTCTCCAGGTGTCCAGTATATCCTGCTCAAAATCATCCTTATACTCAATGACCACGGGCCAGTGAATCAGATAGAGGTCCAGATACTCAAGCCCCATCTGGTTTAAGGTTCTTTCAAAGGATTCTTTGGCCGGTCCGTATCCGTGATCTGCGTTGGGCAGCTTGCTCGTGATGAACAATTCTTCCCTCGGTATCCCGCTCTCCCGGATTCCCCTTCCCACACCTGCTTCATTGGCGTAGGCCGCCGCTCCGTCAATATGACGGTAGCCTGCTTCGATTGCCATTTTCACACTCTCGCAGACCACATCGTCCGGGGACTTCCAGGTCCCGAACCCGATACACGGAATCTTTACTCCGTTTCTAAGCAGATATCCATCCTGTAAATTCTCCATGGCTTATTCCTCCTTTAAGCTGTCCAGGTATTTCTTAATGTATTTTTCGTACCCATTATCTGTGGGTTCATAAAATACCGTTCCCAAAAGTTCATCCGGCAGATACTGCTGTTTTACATAATGACCAGGAAAATTATGGGCATACTGGTATCCGATGCCCCTGCCTAGTTTTGAGGCTCCCTTGTAGTGGGAATCTCTTAAGTGATTCGGTACCATTCCATTCTTTTTCTTCCTCACGGCGTCAAGCGCCTGGTCCACAGCCATATAAGCCGCATTGCTCTTTGGGGCCCCCGCCACATAAGTCACCGCCTGAGCCAGAATGATCCTGGCTTCCGGAAGACCGATCCGTTCCACGGCCTGGGAGGCCGCCACAGCCACCTGAAGTGCCTGGGGATCTGCATTTCCCACGTCCTCAGAGGCACAGATCATGATTCTGCGGGCGATAAACGTAACGCTCTCCCCCGCATCAATCATCCGGGCCAGATAATAAACAGCGGCATCGGGATCCGATCCTCTCATACTCTTAATAAAGGCAGAAATAATATCGTAGTGGTTGTCCCCGCCTTTGTCATACCTCATGACCCGCTTTTGGATACATTCCTGGGCTACGTCGATATCGATCAAAATGGTCCCGTCCTCTCCGGGCTGTGTGGTGAGAATCCCAAGCTCAATGGCATTGAGCGCACTTCTTGCGTCCCCCTCCGCCATATCCGACAGGAAATCCAGGGCATCGTCCGTAATCTTGGCCCGATAGATCCCCATGCCTTTTTCGTCATCGTTCACCGCTCTTATGAGCAGTTTCTTGATATCCTCTGCCTCCAGGGACTTTAGTTCAAAGACATTGGACCTGGAGATCAAAGCCTGATTCACCTCAAAATATGGGTTCTCTGTGGTGGCGCCGATGAGAATGATCGTGCCGTCCTCCACAAAGGGCAGAAGAAAATCCTGCTGTGCCTTATTGAATCTGTGGATCTCGTCGATGAAAAGAATCGTTTTCTTTTGGAACATACCCAGGGCTTCCTTGGCCTCCTTCACTGCCTCCTGCATCTCTTTCTTGCCAGAAGTGGTGGCATTCATCTGGACAAAGTTTGCCTGGGTTGTCTGGGCGATGACTCTGGCGAGTGTTGTTTTTCCCGTACCCGGAGGCCCGTAAAAGATGATCGAGCTTAACTTGTCAGCCTGAATCGCCCGGTAAAGCAGCTTGTCCTTTCCTATAATATGCTCCTGTCCCACGACTTCATCAAGGGATTTGGGCCGCATTCTCCCGGCCAGCGGAGCTTCTTTCCTGCTGTTTTTCTGTCTTGCATAATCAAATAAATCCATAGCTCCTCCTTTTTGGTAATCTTAACATAGGAAACCATGAAAATCCACGCAAATTTAAGACTTTTTTTAGAAATAAGTCATGATTTTATAGGCACGATTTGATATAATGTCACTAGTATATTGATAAGAAACAAAAAACCAAAACTGCGCATTGGAGTTATTATGGGTAAAATATTAGTAGAAAAGCTTTCTTATACAGAAGTGAACAAGAACATCAGCCAGGCAGAATACGAAAAGATCCAGGAAGAATATCTGCTCTCTGCATCCCCTGAAAAGTACATGATCAGCATGCCTGTCAGAGTTCTGATGTTTGAAGGGATTGAGAAGGAACCCAATATCCGCTATTATATCTACGAAGAAGACCACACCAACTTTTTCTTTATTCAGAACCAGACCAATGGACATGTGGCCAATAAGACAAAGTTCTCTCTGACCCAGGAAGAAGTGCAAAAGATACTGAACGGCGATTATCGCTTTCTGCTGGAAAGTGATGAGCCGGCGATGAATTCTCTGTATTTCCAGTTCACGATCAATAAGCTTCATCCGACCTATAAAAAGGAGTGTACCAGGAAGATCTTTCACCAGAATCGGTTTTTAGACATTGTGATCGATATTTCTATCAAGAGGACGCCGTTTGAAGGCTCTGATTTCTTTTCTCCCCAGAAGCTTTACGCTCAGAAGACATCTTCATTCAGATGCCATACAAGACAATATCTGACACTGTCCAAACCGATATCCTCTCTTCTGAAATACAATGAACAGCTACTACATAACCAGACGGGAAATGCCAACGCCGGCCGCTGACCCAAAAGGATACAAAAGCAATTCACCCCTGAATTGCTTTTGTATTTTTTTTAATCTTTTCGTATTTTCCACGGGTCGCCATTCCGCCCCGTATGTGGCGTTCCGATTTGTTGAGATCCAGTACCTCTCTGGCCCTTCTGGCCAGGGACTGGTTGATCTTTTCCAACCGTTCCGTCACATCTTTATGTACGGTAGATTTAGAGATTCCGAACACCTTGGCAGTTTGTCTGACTGTAGCTTTTTTATCTACGATATAATTGCCGACTTCTACCGCGCGTTCTTCAATGTACTCTTTCATAAAAATCCCCTGCATTCTCTGTTTTTACAGTGTATGCAGGGGAATTTCTGTTTAGACTTCCTATAATCCTTGATATATAGATTCCGCGTCCAGTACATGTAACGGCTTGGTTTGATGATCACCTCTGGCGCCCGCCGTCACCAAAAGATACTCCTTTCCGTGTATCTTAACCCAGCTTGCCAGGCAAAGTCCCGCTTCGCTTGTATATCCGGTCTTCCCGCCGAGGAAACTGCCGTTCTCAGGTTTAAGCTGATTTTTATACTTTGTCAGGGTACTGCGAAGTAGAAGCCCCTGTGGATGCTTTCCAGTGGGGCCTGTGCGGTACTGCATGGTCTGGAAAACCTTTCTGAATTTTGGATTCTTTAACGCATAACGGAGCAGGACCTCCAGGTCTTTGGCTGTTGTAACATGCTGTGGATCGTGCAGGCCTGTTGAATTTACAAAATTCGTATGTTTCATTCCGATTTCTTCCGCTTTCTGGTTCATCAGCCTGGTAAACTTTTCTTCGTTTCCAGACAGATACTTCGCAAGCCGGATACAGCATTCTGCTCCTGACGGCAGCATGGCGCCGTAATAGAGGTCCCTAATTTTTACTCTCTCTCCAGGCAGAAAACCCGCCACAGAAGCGTGCTGTTCGGTCAACGTGTGAAAAACATCATCCGTCATAATGATTTCCCTGCTGTCATCTGAAATTGATTCTACAGCTACCAGGACCGTCATGATCTTTGTCAACGACGCAGGATAAATCTTTTTTTCTCCCCGTTTATTCATCAGGACCCTTCCGGTCCCGCGTTCTGCGAGCACGACAAATTCACTGTATATATTTTGTTCTGAAATCTGCTTGAGATTTGATACCTGCCTCGGAGTATCACCTTGGATCTGTATATCCTCTTGAAACCAATCTCCTCCTTTTGCCCACAATACGGCGGCAAAGATGATGACCAGCAGCCACACACTTTTTCTTTTCATTCTAGTTCCTCCTGTTTTTATCCTGTAAGCTTTTCTTAACACTTTCAGTATAAAAAAGATCAGAGAACCTGTGGTGAAAAAACCTTGTGTTGGCTGCGATCTTGCCCAGAAAAAAACAGAGACAAACGTTTGGGCCAAATAACCGACGTTTGTCTCCGTTTCTTACCATATGCTGCTAAAAATAGATCAGCCTCTCTTTTGGCTGTGTTCCCTGTTCAATACGCAGCGCCTGGAGCACCGGCCCCCGCTCACCACCATAGGCCTTATGGTTTTCCATGCAAATCTTTGCAGTGAGAACAGCCCATGTGCCGTCCTTGACCTTTTTAATAGAGGAAGACTTTGCATGCTGCATTTTGCAGATGAAACCGATAAAAGTGATATCATCCTCACAGCAGGTCATGGCAGAACGCCCCGGCAGGATCAGCCCGGCAGGAATTCCGTTTGGCCTTCTGACGAACACATTGGAAAGTTCCACGACTTTCCCCAGATACACGTTGGGCCGCTCTAGGACGTCGATATACCAGATCCCAAAATCCTCCTCTTCCACCTTGATAATCTCAGCCTCCGGATCATATGGAAGCATCTCATTCATCTCAAACTCTCTGCCGTCCGCCCGCTCAAAGCCCACCTGTGCCCTCCGGTTGACCGCCTTGATACTCCTTCTGTAGGAAGATGCATTAGTCTCATCGGAACAGCGGTTAAATATGACCATATCGGCCATCTTAAACATTTCCACCATCATAGAGCGCATATTTTTCAAATACAACTCCGCAGTGGATGCGTCCACCATAACAATGATCTGGTACAGCTCCATATTCGTCTCATCAATTACATCCATCACATCCTCGATCTGGTACATTCCGTTATATTCGATCATGATACGGTCCGGATGATAGTTCTTCTCACAGTTTTCCACAAAGGCCGGTGAGAAATCATTCATATCATCCACCTGTATAACAAAGGAATTACTTTCCTCCAGAAAATCTTTTTCATATTCTTCTTCCCCTTCTTCAAATGAAAGGATCATTGTCCGCTCACCGTCCGCAAAATACTCCTGGCCCAAAGTATCTTTGATAAAAGAGGTTTTGCCGCTCTCCAGAAATCCCCAGATAAGGTATACCGGCATTTCCATGTTATACACCTCCTTATGACAGCCCGAAAAGTTTTTGGATCTTTTCTGTATCAAGCTTAGCACCTATGACACAGATCCTTCCGGTGTAATCTGCGTCTCCCCGGCGAATCTCATATTCTCCAGGTACCAGGTCAAAGTGAATCCAGGTCTTATCTCCACTCTCCACGATCCCCTTTGCCCGCAGGATCGTACCGAAGGAATCTTTCTCTGACAACTGTTTCAGGATATTCTCCAATGATTCTTCCTCAAACTTCTTCAGTGTCTCTATCCCCCAGCTTGTAAACACTTCGTCCGCATGGTGATGATGGTGGTCCCCATGTTCATGTTCATGGTGATGGTGGTGCTCATGTTCATGATGATCCTCCCCGTGCTGATGGTGGTGTCCGCACCCCGGACAGATCTCTTCCTTGTCAAAAAGCTCCCTTGAAAGCTGGTTCCCTTCCTCCATCACAGAAAGGATCTTTTCTCCGTCAAGTTCCTCCCACGGAGTGGTGATCACTGCTGCCTTCTGGTTGTGCTCCCTGATCAGTTCTACTGCCTTTTGAAGTTTCTCCTCCTGCAGCTGCCCTGTTCTGCTTAAAATGATTGTACCCGCATATTCTATCTGGTTATTGTAGAATTCCCCGAAATTCTTCATATACATCTGACACTTTTTTGCATCTGCCACGGTGACAAAACTGTTCAGAGAAAGACTACAATTCTCAGCCTCCTTCTGTACTGCCTTGATCACGTCAGATAATTTCCCGACACCGGAAGGCTCAATGATGATACGGTCCGGGGCGTATTTGGATACAACTTCTTTTAGAGCAGTGCCAAAGTCCCCTACCAGGGAACAACAGATACACCCGGAATTCATTTCTGTCACCTGGATTCCTGCCTCTTTTAAGAAACCGCTGTCAATGCCGATCTCCCCAAATTCATTCTCTATTAGAACGATCTTCTCCTGTCCCAAAGCCTCTTTTAAAAGCTTTTTGATCAGCGTTGTCTTACCCGCTCCTAAAAAACCTGAAATAATATCTATCTTTGTCATGTTCCTTACTTCCTTCCCTTCCAATTGTAAAAGATAAAAACAACCCGTGTGAGCCTGTTAAAATCAACATTACACGGGTTTTATATATGCAGTTAAAAATTAATTTGCCTTTGCCAAATAGTTCTTAATTGTTGTTACATCTACTTTAAGAGATTCAATATCGTCATTGCCTTCTTGATAACGTTTGTATGTATCTAAATAACAGGACTCGATCTCTTTTAAACGCGGCAGTATTTCATTTTCCTGTGTAATTTCTAATTTAGTAACACTGTCTTTTAGTTCCCGTACATCTTTCTTTAGGGAAGTTACATCTTTCTTTATAGACGTGACTTCTTCCTTCACTGATGTTAGATCTTCTCTCACAGACGTGACTTCTTCCTTCACTGATGTTAGATCTTCTTTCACAGATGTGACTTCTTCCTTTACAGCTGTTAGATCTTCTTTTACAGCTGTTAGATCTTCTTTTACAGATGTGACTTCTTCCTTTACAGCTGTCAGATCTTCTTTCACAGATGTGACCTCTTCCTTTACAGCTGTCAGATCTTCTTTCAGAGTACTTATATCCGCACCCATACTTACCATATTTACAGATAATTCAGACATCATTTCCAACATAGTGTTCTCAAAATCGTTCATTATGTCACCTCCTACTATATAAATACAGGGTTCAGTACCCAACGGCTGGACTTAATCCTTTCGTTGTTTTAATTGTATAACACAGTATAATTTCATTTGTTAATATAGCAATATATTAGCATAGAATGCATGCAAAGTCTACGGGCAATGTTGATTATATTGTATTTATTTCCATAAATACCCACATAGGTTTGGGTATACCTTCTACTTATGATATAATCGTTATATCGATGACAGGTTTTATTTTTTCAAATATCCTGGCCGCATGTTTTTTGTCCTGAACGTAACAAACACGGATTACTTCGCGTTGCGTTTGCGTAATTATAGGTTATTTTTATGACATGCCTGCTTTCATCTTTTATAGTGGTTCTTGTATAGGAATCAATAGAGATCAGGCAGACAGAAAGGAGTTTTATGTTAGAAATCATTCTCTGTGACGATGACCCTTTTATCTTAAAGATCATCAAAGAACAGGTGGAACATATTTTATCAGAATCTATCTCCGAGGGCCGCGTGGCATGTGTTGCCTCCGGCTATCAGGAATTGTTTCTCTATTTAAAAAAGAATCCCGGCGACTATCTATTCTTTTTAGATCTGGATTTCGGGAGCAATGAATTTAACGGGATTGACATCGCAAAACAGATTAAAAAGAATTTTCCAGGGTCAAAGATCGTATTTGTCACCAACCATTATGAACTGGCACTAAACGTTCTAAAATCCGGGGTCGAGCCTTTTGGCTTTATTGAAAAAACCACAGACATCACAAAAATGAACCAATGTTGCTACCAGTATATCTATCTGGCTAAAAAAAGTTTACCGTCCGGCGATCCAGAGGCAGATGCGGACTCTATTACTTTGAAGATCGGCACTGATGAAGAAGTCTCACTTCCCAAAGCTGATATCCTGTATGTGGAAGCAGTCAAGACAAAATCCCACTGCATATGCTATCACACAGTCAACGGTTCTTCCATCACCGTGCGGGAGACCATCGATCACGCTTTAGAATGTCTGGGTGACGGATTCATGAAGAGCCATCGTTCCGTCATCGTGCAAAAATGCCATATGATCGGTCTCTCGGACGGAATGATCAAGTTTATCAACGGGGACACCGCTCCCTGTTCTTTCCGGCAGAGGAACGAGATAAAAGGAGTCATCTATGGAAACAAAGACTAGAAAAATCATGTGGGTCCTGTATCCCGCCGCTCTCGGGCTGATCTGGTATATATTGTTTTGGCGGATTATTTACATGACAGGCACCACCTTTATGCAGTACTTTGTGATGAGCCTTGTTTCCATTTTATCCATCGCCATTTTAAATCTGCTCCGATTACGGCTTCCTGATTATTTACTGCTGTTTTCTGCCATCTTGCTGGTTGTGTCGAAACCCTCTTATATTGAGGCATTCTCAGATTTCCTTATTTTCTTTCTGATCTTCGGCATCAGCTACTACAGAAGAGAACTTCAGAATGGCAAAGTATTTTTTTCATGGATCACTTTTATTCTATATGTGGTCAACCGGCTGTTCCTCCGGGCAATTTATAATTCATTCATGAGTTTTTATTTCGACTATGCAAACGGGCAGCAGGCTGAGTATTTGATCAAAATCGGGATTTTTGTGCTGCTATCGGCGGCTGTGATTCTGGTTGACGCTCTGTTTGTCTTTTTGATCCGCAGGCTGTTCGGCAAATATCTTTTAAAGGTGTCCATACTGGAAAAATCCTATCCAAAGATCGCCCGTAATTTTATCATCTGCACAATTCTGTTGTTTGGATTCGGACTGATCTTTCAGTATCAGCTTTTTATGCTGCTAGTACATTATTATATGGATAGTTACTCCAGTTTTTATAACCAGGTCAATTCATGTATTAATGTTATAACAATTTGTGTGCTATTAATCCAGATCATCATTCTGGTCACTCTTTTGATGTTTTCCAAGTACCGTTTTACCATTGACGCAAAACGGAGGAATGAAGAAAATCTGCTTCTCTACAGCAATGACCTGGAGAAGAATCTGAACGAGATCCGGAACTTAAAACACGATATGAAAAATATTTTATTTACTCTGAGCCATCTAATCGAGAACAGCCATGATGAACCATTAAAAGAGTATTTTAAGCAAACGGTCAACCCGTACTTTCAGAGTGAATTAAAGAAAAACGATTTATACGCCCAGCTGCAACAGGCAGACGATGAGCAGCTGAGAGCTTTTCTATATTATAAAATTTCTTCCGGCTTTCGGGAACACTTGGACATCCATCTGTCCTTTGACGGCGCTTTCAAAGAAAGCCTGATCACTGATCATATTGATTTCCTGGATTTCATCCGCATTCTGGGGATCTTTCTCGACAACGCCATGGAAGAAGCTGAGTTTACTGCGGAAAAACGGATCGATATCCGGTTTGTTTCAAATAGAGACACTTATGAAACTGTCATCTCAAACTCTATCCGGAAAGAAAAGGATGTGGTGCCTGGTATCTCGGACAAAGGCCTGGGACGGGGCAACGGGCTGATGATCGTTCATAAAATACTGGAAAAGTATCCGAACATCATTTTAAACTCCTATACAAACAACGGGAAATTTGTCCAGCATCTTGAAATAAGCCAGACGGAATGATCCTGTATTGCCTGATCTCCCCACATTTAAAAGGAGATCACTATGAAGAAAGAAAATTCAAACAAATATTTTAAACGGTTTTTCTGGGCAGTGTTTATTTTTTATCTGCTGATCCTTATCAAAATCGTACTTCTAAAAGATACGGAACTCTCTTCTCTCCCAATGTTTCTGACCGGAGAGAAAAAGGGATTCCGCTCACTAAATTTAATACCTTTCCAGACCTTTGTAAGCTTCTCGCGCATTGCAGGACAGGGAAATTTCTTATGGAGCCTTTCAAATCTTTTGGGGAACAGCCTGGTATTCCTCCCGTTTGGTTACCTTCTTGCCCTTCTGAGAGGATCCAAAGGCTCCAAACTTAAAATTATACTTCTCTCAGCTCTTTTGAGCCTTTTTTTCGAGACCAGCCAATATGTTTTTTATCTAGGATCCGCAGATATTGATGATCTCATTTTAAATGTGCTGGGAGCATGCACAGGGATCCTATGTTTTAAGCTACTAACTGCCTTATGCAGAAAGGACCAGCGCCGCATCTATGTCACCAGCCTGATCCTTGGGTGCATTTCATTTGCTGCTGCCAGTTCCATCGCTTATATAGAATTCGGAAACAGGCTGGGCCTTGTGCACTACAAATTGGAAACCATAGGCGGGGAGGACATTCCAAAAAGAAATCCAGACTATAACGGTTACTTTGTTTCCGGAAGTGCTGAGGCAATCCACTGCACCAGTGACATAGACGAAACGTTTGGGGATCCCTCTTCCATATCCGTCACTTCTGACACGAAGGTCTTCTTTTTAAGTTATGAAAACGACAAAGCCAGTCTTCATCAGATAAACACGGTGTATAAACGCTGCAGTCTGTCCCAGCTTAAGTCCGTCAAAAAGAATTCCAAGGTGTCTGTCTGGTTTTCAAAAAAGAAGAATCACGCGGATATTGTGGTCCTATCCGATCCTCCGGGAAACGACGAGGATATCATGACCTCTGAATCCTCTGCTAAAAAGAAAAAGCTGAATGGAACAGTCGTAGATATTCAATCCGGAAGTTTTACCATCACCAAGATCAATACCTATAAAGACAAAAAAACAGGAGGTGACATCTCGGAAAGTACGGACATCCATATCACAGTAAAATACAAGAAAGATCTGAAGGTCACTGTGTGTGATGCCTATGACATGGGAACAAAAACGAAATACCGAAAAGGAAGTATCCACGACGTAAAAAAAGGCCGCACCATAGAGCTTAAAGGAATGATAAAAAACAAAGTCTTTTATGCTGAATCCGCCACTATATATATCTTTCATAAATAACAATACAGACAGACAACGGGAGGTTCCGGCCAATAGGCTTACACAAAATAAGCCATGGAGGACCCTCCTCTTCTTCTTTGCCGTTCGTTGACACATTGTATTATTTTTGATACAATTTTAAAGGACACCCGGGGTAACACACTGTTTGTCCCTAATTTCTTTTTTATCATATGAAACAGACTTTGAAAGTGGGCATGCCCACTTTTTTCCATAGATATATTTAAACAGACGTTTACTTTTTGTTCAAACTATATAACAAGTAAGGCCGTAGAAGGACATAGAATGATTTAGTAGTATGCTCAGATGTATGAGATCCAAAGGGAGAATTGCCTATGAAAACAGTTGGTCAGAGTATAAAAAGAGTGGATGCTTATGAAAAGGTTACTGGGAGAGCCAAATATACAGATGATTTGATTTTAAACCGCTGTCTTTTTGCCAAGGTGCTGCATGCTCCCATCGCCAACGGCATCGTCACTTCCATTGACACTTCCGGGGCCGAGGCTTTAGACGGTGTTGTGAAAGTCGTCACGTTTCGTGATGTCCCAACACATACATATCCCACGCCAGGCCATCCATGGTCTGTGGAGCAGTCCCACCAGGATGTGGCAGACCGCCATCTGCTGACCGGAAGAATCCGTTACTACGGCGATGATATTGCCGCCGTTGTGGCAGAGGATGAAGTCACGGCCTCAAGAGCCCTGAAGCTGATCAAGGCAGAATATGAGGAGTATCCGCCTATTCTGCATCCCAGAGAAGCCATGAATGGCAGTTCTCCTCCGGTCCATGCAAAAAACCCGGACAATATCCTGGCAAAAAGCGGCTACGAGATCGGCCATGTGGAGGAAGCTCTTTTGACATCGGACATCGTCCTGAAGGAATCCTTCTGCACACCTATGGTCCAGCACTGCCATATTGAAGCTCCTATCTCCTACGCCTACATGGAAAAAGACAGGATTGTAGTGGTCAGTTCCACGCAGATCCCGCATATCGTAAAAAGAGTCATCGGGCAGGCCCTTGGAATCCCATGGGGAAAGGTCCGTGTCATAAAGCCATATATCGGGGGAGGTTTTGGCAATAAACAGGATGTCCTGTACGAACCGCTCAATGCATTCCTGACGACAGTGGTGGGCGGCCGCCCGGTGAAGCTGGAACTTTCCAGGGAAGAGACCTTTGCCAACACAAGGACCCGGCATTCCATTGAGTATAATCTCACAGCAGGTGTTTCCAAAGAGGGAAAGATCCTTGCCAAGGATATGAAGGCCTATTCCAATCAGGGGGCCTATGCCTCCCACGGCCATGCCATCGCGGCAAACGGCGCCACCGCATGGCGCCATATGTATGATGTTAAAAATATCCGTGCCGATGCTTATACGGTCTACACTAACACACCCGTAGGCGGAGCCATGCGCGGCTACGGTATTCCCCAGTTTTGTTTTGTGTCAGAATGCCTGATGGATGATATGGCACACAAGCTTTCCATGGATCCTTTGAAGTTTCGGGAACTCAACCTATATGACGGATACTTTGAAGATCCTGTTTTGACTCCCATTGCGGCAAATACCAACGGCATCAGGGAATGTATGAGGCGTGGTGCTGATTACATACACTGGGAAGAAAAACGCGATTTATATAAGAACCAGACCGGCGATAAAAGGCGCGGAGTGGGTATGGCCCTGTTCAGCTATAAAACAGGCGTATGGCCCATTTCTCTGGAGATTTCCGGCGCCAGACTGGTCTTAAACCAGGACGGCAGTGTCCACCTCCAGACCGGCGCGGCAGAAATCGGGCAGGGTTCAGACACGGTCTTTACTCAGATGGCGGCAGAGGTCCTTGGCCTTTGCCCGGAGGACGTTCACATCCAGTCCTTCCAGGATACGGACATCACTCCGTTTGATACAGGCGCCTACGCTTCCAGACAGACATACATCAGCGGAACCGCCGTAAAGGAATGTGCAGAACTTCTGAGAGAAAAGATTCTTTCATATGCCAGAACTTTGATCTCTGAGGAATATAAAGACCGGGAACTGAAATTGTCAGAAAAACAGATCTGGTGCGGCAAAGAATCGGTACTGTCCCTGGAGGAACTGGCTTTGGAGAGCTACTACAGCCGCTCCTCCTCTTCTGCCATCACCTCCGACATCTCCCGGCAGATCAAAAAGAACACCATCGCGTTCGGGGCCTGTTTCGCGGAGATTGAGGTGGACTTGAAACTTTCAAAAATCAGGATCCTTGATATTATCAACGTCCATGACAGCGGTAAGATCATCAATCCCCAGCTTGCCTCCATGCAGGTCCACGGCGGTATGTCCATGGGGATCGGCTACGGCCTCAGCGAGCAGATGCTGCTGGATGAACAAACCGGGCAAGTATTAAACGGGACTCTGCTGGATTATAAGCTCCCCACTGCCATGGATGCCCCTGACCTTCATCTGGGTTTTGTGGAGCTTGAGGACCCCACCGGTCCGTTTGGGAACAAAGCTCTCGGGGAGCCTCCTGCCATTCCCCCTGCTCCGGCCATAAGAAATGCATTTCTCAACGCCACAGGAGTCGCTGTCAACGAGATCCCCCTCTCTCCGCAGAGGGTATTTCAAGAACTAAGAAAAGCCGGACTGGTATAAGGAGGGGCAAAATATGTATGATTTCACCAGCTATTATGAAGCAGAATCTATATCCGATGCCGTAAGACTTTTACAGGAACATCCGGATGCAGTCCCCGTCTGCGGCGGCAGTGATGTACTGATCCGTATCCGGGAAGGAAAGCTTTCCGGATGCAGCCTTGTGAGCATCAGGGACATCAAAGAACTGCACGGAATCACCTTAGATTCGGACGGGACCATCTCCATCGGGGCGGCATCTACCTTCCGCCAGCTGACAGAGGACCCTGTCATCAAAAAATATGTCCCCGTGCTCGGGGAGGCTGTCGATCAGGCCGGAGGCCCCCAGATCCGCAACGTGGGGACCATCGGCGGGAATCTCTGCAACGGCGCGGTCAGTGCGGACAGTGCTCCTGCCTGTTTCTGCCTGAACGTCCGCTTAAGGATCCTCGGAGAAAACGGGGTAAGGACTGTACCCATCCAGGACTTTTATCTGGGGCCGGGACGGGTTGCCTTAGAACATGGCGAGCTGCTGACCCACATTCTGATCCCCAGGGAAAACTATGAGGGATACACCGGCTGCTATATTAAATACGCCATGAGAAATGCCATGGACATCGCCACATTAAGCTGCTGTGTACTGTGCAAAACCGATCCGTCACAGATCCTTGAGGACGTAAAAATCACCCTTGGAGTGGCGGCTCCGGTCCCCTTCTGCTGTGAAAAAACTCAGCAACGGCTGGGCGGGATGCCCTTGAGAGATAAACTCTACGACACCATAGAGCAGTCTGTCAGGGAAGAGATCCATCCAAGGGATTCCTGGCGCGCTTCACGGGATTTCAGGCTTCAAATCGGAGGCGAGATCGCCCGGCGCGCTTTAAAAAAAGCCATAGAACTACAGGAGGTGAGATAGGATGGAACCGCAAAAAAAGCTTGTAACCCTTACGGTCAACGGCCGTGAAGTTGCAGAATACGTGGATGTCAGAGAATCCCTGCTGGAACTGCTGAGAAATCACCTCGGGCTCACATCTGTGAAAAAGGGATGTGAGGTGGGAGAATGCGGTGCCTGCACAGTCATCGTGGACGGTGAGACCATTGATTCCTGTATTTATCTTGCCGTCTGGGCACAGGGAAAACAGATCCGCACCCTGGAGGGCCTTATGGGACCCAACGGTGAACTCACAAAAATCCAGGAGGCATTTATTGAGGAAGGCGCCATCCAGTGCGGTTTTTGCACCCCGGGGTCTATCATGTCTGCCACGGTACTTCTGGAACGCGGGGAACGGGAATTGACCCGGGACATGATCCGGAAATATATGGCCGGAAACTTGTGCCGCTGCACCGGTTATGAAAATATTATTAACGCTGTACAGAAAGCTGATAAGGAACGTCACTCTTAAAAAGCTGATCATTTGCGAACTTTCCCGCAAATGATCAGCTTTTTCTATACGAATAAAAATAATTTTCCGAACCAAATCCCTTCTGCTTAATGATACGACTTAAACGGTCTCGGAGTTTTAAAGATCCCGGTGGCACTGCCTACCAGTTCCTCCCCAACAAACGCTTTACCCATAAAATTCATAATTGTTTTTCCTGTAGATACTGCCTCCACTTTGACCGTAACCGTGGATCCGATTGGAATCCCCTTTAGGAAAGAGGTGGACAGCTGGACCGTAGGCGCAATATCATAATCACCCAGACCGCTTGTCAGCGTTCCGAACGTTATGTCAAACATCCCTACCAGGGAACCTCCGAACATGATATTAAAACCATTTCTATGAAAATCTCCGGCATAAAACTCCATAGTCAGACTCTTCTTATCATAGTTATAATCTACAATCGTACCTCTCAGTTCATTAAAGATACTGTGGTCGCTCATATGACGGATGGCTTCGATCCTCCTCCTCATATTTGCCTCGAAACTCTCCCTGTTCCCCATAAGACTCACTTCCCTTCTTCTTGTTTTTCGTTACTGCCTATTTTAACACACATGATCCTTTTTTGCATAATATTTCTCTTTTGTGTAAATGCTACCTGTAACAGATGTATTTGAAAGGAGATTCATTATGGATAATCAGAACTTATTAAATGAAATGTACCAAAATCTGCAAATGGTGTTAAATACCATGCCGGAACTTACCCAGGCGAGCACAGACTGCGATCTCAAAGGATGTCTAGAACAGCAGGAACAGCAGTTCCAAGACTTCTTTTCAAGGGTCAAACAGGCCATGACAAAAGACATGCAACAGCCGGAAGAAATCGGCGAAATTCAGAAAAAATACGCGGAGTGGATGACCAAAATGAAAGCCATGGCGGATAAATCTACAAGCCATCTGGCTGAGATGTCCATCCAGGGATATACCATGGGAATGATCCAGCTGATCCAGAGTTCCCACAAGAATTGTGACGCTTCCAAGGACAATTTGTCGATGTCATCTGATCTTGTAAAACTCTACGAGGAAAGTATTGATAGTTTAAAAAAGTATTTGTAAAAAAACAATGGTTGTGGTATGATAATTACTG
>OLSH01000096.1_pt1 | contig 91749 bp, 68 predicted proteins | sample 1643221 | NCBI WGS metagenome assembly OLSH01 (sample SAMEA3136681, study PRJEB25190) | human gut metagenome | biome: human gut; feature: human-associated habitat; material: faeces | place: Austria | collected 2013 | reverse complement strand
ATAACAAACCCATTGGACAAATTAAATATGCACTAATTTAATTCCGCCAACGGGTAAACTAATATTTGGTGGACTGTGTTATCTAATAAAGAACTAAAAAGATACGGATATGAAAAAGAATGATTTTGAAAATAAAGTAGTCTTAGTTACCGGAGGAACCGGTGGTATTGGGTTAGCAACGGTTAAAGAGTTTATGAAAGAAAATGCTTTTGTCTATTTTACGGATATAAATGCGGAAAAGGGACAACAAACAGAAAAGCATTTAGGGAATAATGTTACATTTATCAAACATGATGTTGCCAGTGAAGAAGATTGGAAAAATGTAATAGGTAGAATTGAAAAAGAACATGGCAAGCTGGATGTATTGGTAAATGTGGCAGGGATATCCTTGTACAAACCTTTTGGAAAAATGTCTTTAGAGGAATATATGAGGGTAGTTAATATCAATCAAGTAAGTGTTTTCCTGGGGCAAAAATATACGTTGGAATTGCTAAAGAAGGGGGATAATCCCGCGATTATCAATATTGCCTCGATTGCTGGACTGGAAGGAAGCCGTGACGGAGCTGCCTATCACAGTTCAAAAGCAGCCGTAATTTCCCTTACCGAATGTGCAGCTTTAGAGTTTGCCGATTTTGGAATAAGGGTAAATTCTATTTCTCCCGGGGCCGTATTGACCGATATGGTATTGAATAATGAAGAGTATAGAGATGCGATAAACAAAATGATAGAAGCAGTTCCGTTGAAGAAAATTGCTAATTCGGAGGACATTGCAAAAGCGATATCATTTCTGGCATCCAGTTATGCACCGGTTATTACCGGCACCAATCTGATTATTGACGGAGGTTCAACAAAAGTCTAATGATAAATAAGTATAATTATGAGCGAATTATTTGAAAAAGGAGCCATTCTGAATATGGCAGAAATGGTTGAATACTCCGCAGGTGGAGTTATCAGCAAACAAGTCTTGAAGAACGATGTGGGAAATATAACCCTTTTTTCATTCGATAAGGGGCAGGGACTGAGTGAACATACGGCTCCGTTTGATGCCGTAGTAGAAATATTGGACGGAGAGGCTGAAATTACAATAGCCGGCAAACCCTTATTACTCACTACAGGCCAAACCGTTATTATGCCGGCTAATGTTCCGCACGCACTCTTTGCCAAGCAGCAATTTAAGATGTTGCTCACGATGATTAAAGGATAAAGACACATAGATATTCCGGTACCGAGATTATGGGAACATCCAGAGAACATATTATTTACACAATTGGTCATTCTACCCATAGTATAGACGAATTTATTGCTATGCTGCAATCATTTGGAATAAAGCAATTGGTGGATGTACGGAGCCTTCCGGGTTCAACTAAGTTCCCTCAATTTAATAAAGAGAATCTGGAAATTCTATTGCCGGAGACAGGAATAAGGTATATATACATGAAAGAATTAGGCGGACGGCGAAAAGTCCGCCCTAATTCAAAAAACATACGATGGAAGAATATTTCATTTCGTGGATATGCCGATTATATGGAAACAGAAGCTTTTGCGGAGGCTATTGGTAAACTGGAAAAGATTGCCTTACAAGCTCCGACTGTATATATGTGTGCCGAGGCAGTCTGGTGGCGCTGTCATCGTTCTATGGTGTCTGATTTTCTAAAAGCAAAAGGTTGGAAAGTAATGCACATCATGGGCGTTAATAAAGCTCAGGAACATACTTACACATCTCCGGCAAATGTTGTCGGATCGCGTGTTTCCTATGAGGATTGAATTATTTGGCTTAAACTCTCTATACAAAAATAAGATATGGATAAAACATTTAAAATAGGCGATCACGTAAGTTGGAATTCTGAGGCAGGCAGAGTGTCGGGTAAAATCATAAAAATACACACGTCTGCTTTCGATTATAAGGGTTACAGACATCATGCTACGGAAGATGATCCACAATATGAAATAAAAAGCGATATATCTGACCACATTGCAGTACATAAAGGTTCGGCCTTGACGAGGGTATTTCCCGAACTGATGAAACTCATTCCGAATACCCCAATCTATTGCACGGAGAATGCCGTGAAGTCGATCAAGGGACATTATCATCAGGAATGGAATTTTGTAACGGTAAAAGCCGGAGACAAGCTCTCTATAGGCAACGGCAAGGAATTCACCTTCATTCCTGCTCCCATGCTGCACTGGCCAGATACGATGTTCAGTTACATGAGCGGTGACAACATCCTGTTCAGCAACGACGCGTTCGGTCAGCATTTCTGTTCCAGCATGTTGTTCAACGATTTGGTAGATCAGGCAGAACTTCAACAGGAAGCCATCAAGTACTACGCCAACATTCTGACGCCGTTCAACAAGTTTGTCACAAAGAAAATTGAGGAAGTCGTCAAGCTGAATCTGCCTATCGATTATATCTGTACTAGTCATGGTGTGGTATGGCGCGAGAATCCTCTGCAGATTGTCCAGAAGTATGCTGAATGGGCAGACAACTATCAGGAAAATCAAATCACTCTGATCTACGACACGATGTACAACGGAACGCGCATCATTGCCGAGAATATTGCAAATGGAATCATGCAGGGCGATAAGTCAATCGCGGTTAAACTCTATAACGCCGGCAAGATGGACAAGAACGATATCCTGACAGAGGTGTTCAGGTCAAAAGCCATCCTGATGGGCTCGCCTACGGTCAACAACGGCGCGATGTATGCTACCACGGGATTGTTGGAGATGATCAAAGGGCTGAAGTTTGTCAACAAGAAAGCAGCAGCCTTTGGTACATATGGTTGGAACGACCAGGCCTCCAAACATCTTGACAAGTCGTTGCGTGAAGCAGGCTTTGACGTCGTGCTTGAACCTCTTTCAAACAACTGGGAGCCTAGTGACGATATGCTGGAGAAATGCGTAGAATATGGAAAGAAGCTGGTCAGCCTATTGTAAGCATTCGAAATATTAATAAACTCATTAAACACTATAAAGATGAAAAAACAAGAAATAGCAGTTGTTACGAACAACTCAACAAGAAATCAAGGAAAAGGATGGAAGAAAGTTTACCTATTCATGGTAATCATTTTATTAGCGCTTGCACCGAATACGGCCTTTGCACACTGTGATACGATGGAAGGTCCTTTGGTTAAAGATGCCCAGAAAGCAATTCAGGAAAACAATGTGAACATCGTATTGAAATGGGTTCCAGAAACCGATGAAGCAGAGATCAAAGATGCTTTCAATCAGACTATGAAAGTACGTGTTTTAAGTCCTGAGGCTCAACAGCTCGCCGACAAATCATTCTTTGACATACTTGTTCGCATCCACCGCGCAGGCGAAGGTGTTCCCTTCACTGGCGTTAAACCAGTAGGCACGCCTATTGATCCCAAGATTGCAGCAGCCGACAAAGCCATTGCCACAGGTAACCTGACACCGGTGAAAGCACTGGTACCACAAAAAGATCGTGCCGAGTTGACTGATCGTTTCAACAAGGCCATGGCATTAAAGAATTTCAATTTCAATGATGTTAAAGCTGGACGAGAGTACATCGAAGCCTATGTCAAGTTCTTCAAATTTGCAGAAGGCGAAGATGAACACGAAGGTGGACACGGTGCCGTACACTAAAAGCTCTTTCATCAAAATGTTTTGCATCAATAGAAGTAGCATAAAATGAAGAGAAAAACGTTGAATCTAAAAAATAATCATTAAAAATTAAAGAATATGGATATTAAGAAAGTATGGATATTGGATGGCTGCATTGCTTGCGGCGCATGTGAAGCGGCTTGTCCAGATGTGTTTAGAGTTGAAGACATCGCTTATGTCAATGAAGGAGTGGATTATCCAAAATTCACAGATCAAATAAGGGAAGCAGCAGATAGTTGCCCCGCTGAAGTGATCAAGTTTTCTGAATAATAAACAGATCGTGCAACGAGTCCGAAAGACCGGTACTCGTTGCATTAAATAAAAAAATAACATGAAAGCAAGTGAAGATTTAAGAAACGAGCATGAACTGATAAAAGTAACGCTTCATGTACTCGATCAAGTAGTCCGCCTAATCAAGCAGAACGAGCAGGTGGATGTATCTGATTTACAAGATATTGTTGGTTTTCTAAGTGAATTCGCGGATAAATGTCACCATGGGAAAGAAGAAGGTTTCTATTTCCCCGCACTTGAACAAGCTGGTATTCCGAAGGAAGGTGGCCCGATTGGTGTAATGCTCAACGAACATGACTTAGGCAGAAGCAACATAAAACAGATGCGTGAAAGTGCATTCGGTGCCAATGTCGACTTGCAGTCTTTTGCCCAGGCTGCGGAGTCATACATCGTATTGATGAGCAATCACATCGAAAAAGAAAACAATGTTTTGTTCATTATGGGTGATATGCGATTACCGGAAGAAACACAAAGAGAGCTTCTTGAAAAGTTTGAAGAGCATGAAAAAAACGTAACAGGAGAATACAAACATCAAGAAATTCATGCACTGTTGGAGAAGTTAGAGCAGAAATATCTATCATAGAATAGAAGATTGACAAAATTTGAGAGTGAACTTCTTACTCAAATACACTTTCATTTTTGTTTGAATGTAAAAGATTGAGATGATAGTTCAATATTGTTCAGAAAATGAGCATAAAGCTTATTTTCTGTTCAGTATTGAGCTAATTTGCTTTAAGTCAATGTACATAATAACGACCAACCTCTATTTTTATGTGTTAAATATAGTAACCATTTGGTTGACATCACGAAATTGATTATATGCACTTTGAAAATCAATCCTGTTTGTCCATACGCAAAGATATGGTACAAACTACATCCGCAATACAATGATATTCTGACACAAGATTTAGACTAATCTTTTTGGAGGAAGCTGCTGTATTCCCTGGAAATGATATCATTAGCAAATAAATAATCCAAAAGAATAATCAATGATTAATACTTTTGGATTATTTGTTTTTTTTAGTTACCTTTATTACAAGCATGTAATATTTGATAAAAATTCTCTAAATGTATATTAAGAAATTAGTGTAACAGCTTCTAATATATTATTGAGCCTGCGGCTTATCTAGTTTTATATTTCTTATAGATATCCCATTCTTTCAAGACGTCCTCAGGGAGATCTCCAATAAAAAACTCTGATTGGCATTGATCTTTAAAAGGACTCCAGTTACCACAAACAATTCCATCCTTGGCTATTATAGGTTGGAAAATTCCATTGTTGTTATGAGCCTTATGTCGGTATTCTGGAGATAGAACAATGTCACGGCTCTTATAGCTAATCAAATATTCATCGTATGGAGGAATCAATAAATAACTACCCTTCCTAAATCCTCTAGTGCGACAATCTTTAGTTAGGTAGAAGTCTCTTCCCTCCCATCTTTCAACGTGAATGGTATCACCCAGTAGTTCTATTCCTCTTCGACAATCGCTCACATTAAGTCCTGACCACCATACAAAATCCTCCAATGTTGCAGGCTGACGACTTTGGAAGTATTTTCTCGTAAAATTCATCAAAGCCTCATCCCTATCAATTGTTCCAGAAGGCTGCACCTTATTAGCAGTAAGAGCATAGGTAGCCTTCATTGGCAGTAGCTCTCCGCTACAAATTGTTCCAGACATCTCTGCCATACGAATATGGTAAGACAATCTATGTTCATCTAGTATAATCTCTTTTTTCGCCAATGCCTGAATGAAATCATCCTTGGTTGCACTTACTTTGTCCGAAGCTGTTTGCGCAAGTATCTCCCTCACTCTTATGAATTCCTCATCAGTGATGGTGGTCTTGCTACTACTCATCCATCCCTTCGTAACAGCTATTGCCTTCGGTGCACAAACTTCTAGCAAGGACCAATAGTCTTCTGCTGAAACTAGTTGCCACGTGCCTCTCATCAAATGCATACGAATGATTCTTCCATTGTCATAAGCATCCTTGAAAGCTTTTAGGGATGGTTTACGAGTACGCATTGCCACTGCCCACCGTATCATGCGATACTCTTGGGCTTGCATTGCGCACATATAACTTACAACTTCTTCGGGAGTATTGAACTGTGGGACTATTAACTGTTGGTTTAGTAGACGAAGTGCTATGGGATTCATATTATACAGTAATTTCTATTAGTATTCCTTCTGGTCCAACGATGCAACTTTCGTAATATCCATCTCCTGTGGTTCTAGACCCACTGATGCACTCATATCCTGCAGACTCCAGTTCTGTTGTTTTTTCATCTACAGCAGCTTTACTTCCTATAGCAATAGAAACATGAATGAATCCATTATGATAGATATCATTAGTTGGTTCTGTTACTTCGGGGCGAGTCATAATCTCTAGCCTTGCCCCATTATCAGGGAAAGAAATAATATACGTTCTTAATCCTGTACGAGGATTATGATATTTCTCATTCGATGTGCATCCGAAATGATCGATAAAGAAGCGTTTCATCCCTTCCAGGTCTATGCAATATAATGCGATGTGGTCTATCTTCATTCTTTAATTATTATGCATTGCTTTTATAGTCCAAACATATCATCGAGTATTTTATTCCCACTCTGTGTGCGAAAAATATTCTTGCGTACAGCCTGAATAGCGTGTTTTGATTCATTGTCTTCGTATAGATTTACAAGGAAATCTGCTTCTATAAGAATCTGGTAATCCAAATCAGCACAGACATGATAAGTGTGATGATGAGCAACTAACCAACAGATGCGTGCTATTTGACTCTCTGTGTATCCACCCAGACTAGTAAGTAGTTCACGTGCAACAGCAGGGCCTTCTTGCTCCTGAAGCTTTCCATTCTGAAAACCAAACTTCTTCTCACTAGCCTTAATGCCAATATCGTGAACTAATGCCGCACTTTCTAGGATGAACATTGTTTCCTCATCCAACCCTTCACTTATTCCTATCAATGTTGCGTAAGAATGAACCTTGGTTGTATGTTGTATTCGCTTAGGATCGCCATTGTTATAATTGATCATGGCCATCGCTAGCTCTTGTATCTTTGTCATTTGCATTTCAAATCGTACTTGTAAGGAGTTGTCAAACGGTTACTTTGTATTTGTATAACCCTCTTTCTTTAAGATATCTATAAGTCTCTGACGATGATCCCCTTGGATTATAATCTCTCCATCTTTAACTGAACCTCCGACACCACATTTTTGTTTCAATGATTTACACAAGAAATTAATATCTTCTTCCGAACCGATGAATCCTTTCACAAGAGTAACAGTCTTACCACCTCTTCCGGCACGTTCCATGTTAAGTCGTAACTTCTGCTGATTTTTAGGAAGCGTTTTCTGCTCTTCCTCTTTATCCTCAGAATAGTTATAATCAGGATTTGTGGAGTAAACAACTCCTACACGCTTCTTATTGTCTACGTCTTTCTTTTCTATTGTTGAATTCGTATCTTCTGATCCTCCAAGAGCAGCCAATGCGCTTTTCCAATCTGTTCCCGCCATTTAAATATTTGTTTTATTTGTTCTTAAGAAATGACTCTATTGTAGATAATAGCTCTCCCTTTTGAACTATCCCACTTCTACGCCAGAGAACCTTACCATTCCTAAACATCATCAGTGTGGGCACTGACTGTATCTGATATTTACTAGCTGTATATCCTTGTTTATCTACATCTATCTTGATTACACGAACACGATCACCCAACACACCCTTAACTTGCTCCAAAATTGGATGCATCATCTTACAAGGCTGGCACCAAGTAGCAAAAAAGTCTACCAGCACTAGTTTATCGCCAGATATTACGTTATTAAATTTTTCCATATTACAGTGCTTTTATAATTTTTGTTCTACAATTCTAATTTCCATCCATTATCTCCGTGGTAAATCATCTGTTTGGTCATACCACCATCGATGCAAAGATTCTCTCCAGTTATGAAACTTGCCTTATCAGAGCAAAGGAATAAAACCATATTAGCAATATCCAAAGGATTTCCCACTCTACCTACAGGTTGCTGGATAGCGTCAGGACCTGCATAGACCGTATAATTAGTGTCTATCCATCCCGGAGATATAGAATTTACACGAGCTTTGCCTGCAAGACTTACTGCCAATGCATGTGTAAGAGAGACAATACCCCCCTTAGCTGCAGTATAACTCTCTGTCTGGGGCATACTCATCCTATCACGTGATGAAGAAATATTGATGATACTTGCCCTTGGATTAAAATGATTAGAAAATAATTTAACTAGATAAAACGGAGCGGTAACTCCCACGCTTAGTGCATATTGGAACTCTTCATAGGAGCACTCGTTGATGCCTCGCATGATTGGTAGAGCGTTGTTTATAATGTAATCCACTTTGCCATATTTCTTTAGCACATCAGCAGCAAAGTCTTCAAGAACTTCCTTCCTAGAGACATCACCAACAAAGTGATTACCCTCGTACTTATCTATAATACATACTGTGGCTCCTTCCTTACAGAATTCATCAGCAATACATTTGCCAATACCATTAGCTCCACCAGTTACTACGACTACCTTTTCTTTGAATTTATCCATTTTGCTGAGTCATTTTAATATGTGGAATACCATCAAGCATAAAACTGTCGGAGGATTGCTTGAAACCTATTTGCTCATAAAATCCCTTGGCATATTCCTGCGCTTCAATGTCTATTTGTTTGGCATTATAATACCTTATTGCAGATTCTATGCCAATCTGCATAATCTGCTTGCCATAGCCCTTTCCGCGCTCTGTAGTGATGACTCTACCTATGGAAACTTCCTTCATATGTGTACTGGCAGGGCAAACCCTACACAAAGCTACCACCTTATCATCTTCTGTCAGCCAAATGTGAATAGACTTCTGATCGTCGTTATCCAAGTCCTGGTATACGCAGTTCTGCTCTACCACGAACACCTCACTACGAATGCGTAGAAGTTCATAGAGTTCTGCCGTTGTAAGCTCCGAGAAGTTTTTCTGATGAGAAACTATATTATTAGTCATTATTTCATTTGTTTTGCAATTATGTCGAGACTGCTTTTGTTCTCCTAAATTAAACCAATCCTTGTGCATAGTTTCCAGAAATAATTTGGTATTTTGCTTATGCTAAAATAGTTAGCTATTACTTGATACTTATAGGTATTATAATATCATTATTAGAATTGTAAAGTTAGTATATTTTGACGATACCTACAAAGAAAATGTGATTTATACCCGTTGGCGGAATTAAAAAGATAAAAGAATGATGTATAAAAAGTTGTACATATTGTTGATAATTAGTATATTAGTAGTGACCAAACTTTTAATATACATTCAACATATGCACAACTTACCTACAATATTCGCTAAATATCTTGAGATATGCAAGCACTTTTCTAATGATTTGGTAAATGAGGCTGGAAATATAACACGTAGAGGTGTTGTCCCTAAATTCTCAGACCTACAAGTAATAGCGCTTAGCCTTACTGCAGAAACTTTAAGTATTGACAGTGAGAATAATCTTTTCAACCGATTGACCGGATACAAAGCGTGCTTTCCTAATATGATATCAAGACGACAATTTAATGACCGTCGAAAGTTTACAGGAGAACTTTGTGAAACAATCAGGAAACGTATTGCGGATTGCATTGATGGCGGAGAAGAATATTTCTGCATAGACTCAAAACCAATAGAAGTCTGTCGCATAGCCCGAGGAAAACGTTGTAAAATGGGAAAGATGAATTACTCAAAAGCACCGAGTTTTGGCTATTGTGCATCTCAAGGAACATATTACTATGGATATAAATTGCATGCTCTTTGCGGCTTAAATGGGGTTATCCATTCTTATGATCTTACTAAGGCCTGTGTGCATGACATCAACTATCTTCAAGATGTAAAGATGGAATATCATGATTGCAGCATCTTCGGCGATAGAGGTTATATTGGTAAAGAAGTCCAACTGGATTTGTTTGAAACAGCCAACATTAAATTGGAATGTCCATACAGACTGAATCAGAAAGAGTGGAAACCGCTGTTTATTCCATTTGCAAAAGCTCGAAAGAGAATCGAAACGGTATTTTCTCAACTTTCCGATCAATTTATGCTAATAAGAAATTATGCCAAAGAAACAAAAGGATTGTTTGCACGAATTATAGGAAAGATTAGTGCTTTTACAATCCTGCAATATATCAACAAGAGTAACAACAGCCCGATTGGAAGAGTTAAGTATGCACTCAGTTAATTCCGCCAACGGGTAATAATGAGTTTGTTCTTTTATACTGAGGTTTTCCTGTAGCGTTAAATGTCCGTCTTGGTGAGTTTGTAATTTGATGGTCATTGGCGTCAGGATTTTTGATCTGAAATAATATAGTAAAAACAAACAATGTAAGTCGGGTCGTAAATTCGATTGAATGCAAAGATTGAACGAAGATAGGTCTGAAAGTTTATGTGTGGGTGTTGATGAGCAATCATCTTTATGCGATTGTGAGCGCAGGTGAGAGATAACTAAGCTATCTGTATAGTTGCAGATAGTGCGGGAGATAAGTGGTTATTGGAGGTGATGGTGATATGATATATATAGGCTAAATGGGAGTTGGAGTAAATGGGAACCAGCCTGAACGGGTTTTACTGTATAGTTTAAGAGGACGAAATGATGATAGAAAGAATGCCATATGAACTGAAAGGTATGCTCTGCATGGACTTTGAAACAGACTGTGCAGAGCTGGACGACTTTCCGGTACTGGAAAGCGACTGGAATAGGCTATTACATCGTTTGATCAAGGCAGGTGCTTCTCCACGCTATGGTGACGGAGAGGAGGACATATTGCGCCCCCTACTGGAGAATCAGGTGCTGACCGTATTTGTCGACATTGTCCGTAAGAAGTTGTCGGACTATGGCAATAACTTTGCTAATGTGCAAGGTACAGCCATGCAGACTGTTTATGTTCAGAAATTGCGGCATGACATCGACCGATGGATAACCCGGCTGGACAGCTATCTGCATAACACTTGGCAAGCAGGAAATAACAGCAGCCTTGCCGCTGAAACCGCCCGCTGGTTGAAGGATCGTCTGGAACAGTCATTGTCTGCCGATGATCTAGATGGAAACAATAACTATTACCGGATGCTCCGCACCGTGACCGCTATTCAGGAGAATGTCGATTACTATCTAAATCAAATAAAGGACAGTGGCGATATGAATCCTGCACTGTCCCTGCTCATTGTCTATCTGAAAAACTATGGTAGCATTGCTGAGGCTTTCAACCGCCGCCTTGCCACGTTGCCAGAACTCTATCGTAAGGATATCCTGCATGCCGCACCACAGGAGGCGGTACAAGACAACGTTTACGTCATTATCACACCTACAGAAGGTCTCGGAGGTTTTACCTTGCCTAAGGATGAGTCATTCCCCGCCGGACAAAATGCCACAGGAGAAGAACTTATTTATCGGACTGAAAAAAAAGAATATATCAGCCCCATACAGTGTGTGGAAGCGGATGCACTGTACGGTCTTTCCAATCCTTCTTGTGGAGGAGCTTTGGAACTCTATAAACAAACGATGCAACTTCAAGATACAACCGATGCCCAAACCCTGTTCACACATGGTGAAGAATTACGCATAGGCTGGCAAGTGGAGTCTCCTATGTTTGTGTTGAACGAAGGAGAACGGAATATTAGTATCTATTTCCACCTTACAGCCGATAGTTCTATACCCAACAATACAAAAGGCTTTGTCCTGCAACTGAGCGGAGCGGAAGGCTGGATGGAGCAAACTAGCGAGTGTTATATCGAATCCGGTCGGTTATGTTTCAGCTTCAGCTTGGCATACGATGCAGTTGCTCCTGCATTCTGTATGGAAGAAGTGCATGGCACAACAACAGAATATCCTGTCATCCGTATCCTGACAGATAATGCGAGCTGTCCTTACAAGTGGGCAAAACAACTCATTTTCGACAGCGTGGAAATAAAGACGGAAGTGAACGGTATTCGCAACTTCAGCTTCTATAATGATCAGGGTGAAGTAGATACTACACAGCCCTTCCACCCCTTCGGTATACAGGCAGAGTGTGGCGCCTGTTTTCTTTTCGGTAACGAAGAAATGAGCCTGAAAAACTTGCAGGAAGTCCGTTTGAAAGGCATATGGAAGAAGCTACCCGGAACTGAAGCAGAATTCAACAAAATATATAAGGAATACGGAATCAATGCGGACGAGTTCAAAGTTTCCACCGAATACCAGAAAGGTGGCAGGTGGAAAAAATGCGGTGATGAGCAAAAGCTATTCAGCTTTAATGAAAACGGAGATCTGAATCCTGCCGAGATGGTATTTAGCTTTACAGTGCAGCCACAATCCATTTCCAGCGATGAAGCTGCCGTTCCTTACGAATACAGCCGTGATAAAGACGGTTTCTTCCGTATCACCTTGGGGGCCCCTTCCATCGGCTTTGGCACAAAAGCCTACCGCACCTTGTTTTCTGAAACGATGGTACACAACAGTGGTTGTAAGGAAAAGAAACGTAAAGACTTACCTTCCGAACCGGTTATCCCTGTGATGGCGGATGTAGAACTTTCCTATATCGCTACGGAAGAGACGACTTTAAGTGATATGGAACGTTCGTTCATTCGACTAAGTCGTATTACGGCATTATCCCGGCAGGAACCATTCCCCATCGCTAAAGGAGAGAAGCAACCGTTTCTGCCTTCTGTCCCGGCTGAAAATCTGTTGTATTTCGGTTTACTTCACGCACTGGGAGAGCAGAACCTGCGGTTGTACTTCGATATGGTATTACCTCAGGAAAAGATCCCATTCTATGACCCGCAACCGGGCAGGCAGGTAACTTTGGCATGGGAATATTGGAGCGGAAATGAATGGCATCCCATTACCATAGAATCCGTCCTTGCCGAAGAAACGCTAGGACTAACGCAAAGCGGATTTATAGAAATCAAGTTGCCGGAGAAAATAAGCGGCAGCCATATGGATAAACAAGGCAAGGCATGGATACGTGCCGCCGTGATAGGCGACTTGTCTTCCTGTCTTGCCGTACGAGGTATCCGGACAAACTGTATCCGTCTCATCTCCCAAAATGGAGATGGTACTCTGTTGCCTGCCGGAACGATACAAGGTATAAAGGAACCGGATGAACGGATTGAAAGTGTCACCCAGCCCTTGAGTGGCTTCGGAGGCAAGCCTGCCGAAACAGCAACTGAGTTGGCTGTGCGACAAAGTTCACGCATCAGTAACCGTCATCGTGCCCTCATGATAAAGGACTACGAGCATCTTATACTGGAATTTTTCCCCGAAGTGGATAAGATACAGTGCATTCCCATCCCGCAGAATAAGGGAGCATCGAAAATATGCCTGGTGGTATTCAGCCGTGCGGAAGACAGCCGTTATTTCCTCTCTCCGGCATGGAAACTGGCGGAAATACAGCAGCTTGTCCGGCAATATGCATCTCCGTTTGCTTCTTTGCGTGTAATTAATCCCGTTTACGAACGTGTGAATGTTCACTGCAAGGCAATCCTGTGGGACAGCGTGCCGGATAAAGGCAAGGCAGTCCGGCAACTTGTCGTTTTGGCACAGAACTATATCGCACCGTGGTATCGGAAAAAAGAAATTCCAATACTTAGGCAGCGTTACTCCTACAAGGAACTTCATACCCGAATGGTGAATCATGAGGATCTGATGCGGCTGGTCACGTTGGAAGTGAACGGTAAGAGTTTGCCGCGTATAGATGTCGATACCGTGGACTTCACTTTCGAAGGTAAGTACCCTTGGAGTGTATTGCTTCCGGTAATAAAAATAGAACTTCTTTCTCCCCACGACGGCATAGAGAAAGCCGAAATCGGGAGTAACTTCATAATAGGATAGTGGTTTATGGAAATGAATAATAACAGACGCAACCGAAGTGTGCTGAAAAGCTACTTTCAGAAAGGTGATGTACCCACAGAACAACAGTTTGCTGAACTGATAGATTCCGTGTCGAACATTGTGGAGGATGGACAGGTGATGAGAACCCCCAGTGGATGGGCGTTTTTCCCTGGACAAGCCGGTCACTTGGATATCGGGCTTTACACGGAAGAACCTCTCACAGAAGTGGATATACCCGCATGGACTCTCGCTGTCACACCCGAAAAGAAGCTGACTGTCAGGAATGCGAAGGGAGAAGCGGTGATGGAAGCATCGCAAGACAAATCGATAGTATTGTATGGTAGTCTGAAGGTGGAAGAAGAAATTACCGCAACGGCTTACCGGACGACAGGCGGAGGGGGAATCACACCCAGCGGTGAGGGCTATCTGACTGTCCCTGCCGACAAACAGTGGCATGATCTGCCAATCGATGTGTCGCGTGAAGGTTTCGGTTGCCGTGTATACTCTGTATATGCCTCTTTTCGTGAACAGGGTACGGGGCTTTGCCAACTGACACGTGTTACCGCGCTTTGGCTTAACTTTATGCAACAGCGAATTGAATCACCCCAGAAGCACTGGTGGGGATGGACGGGCAGCGTCCGCTTCCGTTGGCAGATGCGGGAAAAGAATATATACCTGCAAATACGCACCAAAAAGCAACTCCCATCCGGTGAGATACATTGCCGAGTGGTGGAAATGTATAAAGGATAAGCTGATGGGAAAAGATAATAATGGACCCTATATCAGGCAGTTGGCGGAAAACGAAAATCTGTACTCATACCTGCAAAGGCAGACGCTTGAAGAAGTGCACCGCCTCTCGGGAAAGGTATGGACGGATTTCAATGCCCATGATCCCGGGGTGACTCTGGCAGATATCGCCAACTATGCGCTGACAGAAATGGACTACAAGCTCGGTTTCGGTACGGTGGATTACTTGACCGGGGAAGATGGAATCTTCGAACCTGAACGTTTCGGACTCTTTCCACCCGAAAAGGTGTATACCACTGCCCCTGTTACACCGGAGGATTATCGAAGACTGTTCTTCGCCCGCATTCCGGAATTGGAAAACGTATGGGTGGAATGTAATGCGGCAACCGGCGGCTACACTGTCAAGATTGCTCTTTCCCCCTTTGAAGAAGAGGATAACGGAAAAACGGTGGTAAAGCAGGTTGCGAAGATTTACAACAGCCACCGTAACCTGTGCGAATACCTTGACAAGGTAATCATCGTGCGGTCCGCAGAATTGGAATTTCATGCAGAATTTGAGATAGAGCCGGGCAAAGATGCGTCTATTGTGCTGGCGAAGCTCTATGAAACCATCTTGCATTATCTTTCCGGCGGAGTGTACGTCTGTGCACCGGAAGGGCTGGAAACCTCTGGCTTGTCACCCGAAGAGTGGTTGGAAGGGTCGGAAAGCATTGTGCGTGTGGTAGTCCCCATGCAAAAGAACACCGAATATGAGCTATATAAGAAACTTTGTCAGGTGGAAGGCATCCGGTCGTTCAGCACCTGCTACCTGATGAAGGATGGAAAGCCACAGACTGACTTCTCCGAAGGGTTCAGCTTGAAAATTCCATGTATGGAGAAAGAACTGAAAGTGCGTATCCGTCAGGGGCGCTCTGTTATGCGAGTCGATATGGAGAAGTTCACAAGATACCTGAAAACCTTTTATTATGCTCAGAAGCGTATCAGCACGAATGAAAGCGACATAAAAGGAATTGGTTGGGGAAATATGACAGGAACGTACCGCAACATTTTAACCTATTCCCCCATAGCCGGAGAGTTCCCCGCATGTTACCGTCTCTCATCCGGACAGGAAACTCATGCTTCCTTTGAGGCATACTTGAAACTGTATGACCGAACGATACAACAAGGATTGCAGGAAGTGAAAGAACTTCCGAATGTGCTTTCCATTGACGAGAAAGACATGGATTGTCATTCTTCCTTTCGGAATATCTATGCACTGAAAAGTCGTTATCTGGACTTTCTTGACCATCTGTACGGGGTAGAGAGCCAGCCCGAATGGTTGGAAGAGTCAAACTGCTATGGTGAAATGGAGAGTGAGACGATTGGGCGGCGAATGTCATTCTTGCGCCATGTTGCCTATCTGATAAAAAATAGAGCAAAGGCGCGGGACATTACGATGTCGGAGGGAGAGCATAACGCCCCCATAGTGAAGGAGTGGTTTTGTAGGTTGTTGGGCATTAACGGAAACGAGGAACATACCGTGGGCAATGTTCTTCCCGGGCATAATCTACAACTGATAGAGAAGAAACCCGACCGCCCCCTGGCGGACCGACTGGATGCTCTACTTATTGATGAACGTATACTGGAACCGGAGAACGTGACGACCGTAACTTATGAGCAACAGGCAACGGATGAGGAAGGAAAGCATAAAGAATATAGTCAGTTAAGAGCGGAATTGCCGATATTCAACCGGAATAGAATAAGCGGCGACTTATTCCGCCACGGCATTTCTCTTGGTAACTACCGGATTGTAGAAGCTAAAAAGGATGAGTATCTGTTGGTGTTCCACAATAAGGAGAAAGGCGGATGGACCAATCTTGGACGTACCGATGACAAAAAGAGGTTGAATACGCTGGCGAACATCCTGCGGAGATATTTACTGGAATTGAACCGGGAGTGTGAAACGGTTTACGTATTGGAACCGGTATTGGTGAGAAAAACGGAACCTTTCCGGCTACTGATTGTGCTCCCGATGTGGACGCTCCGTTTCCACTCGCCGCGCTTCAGGGAGATGTGCAGGGAATTATTGCACTCTATTATTCCCGCTCATCTGGCAGGCCGGATATACTGGATGGATGAGATAAGTATGCAAGGTTTTGAACATTGTTACAAGTTATTAATGAGGGCTTTGACCAACAGTGACTTGGCGGATTACAGCGCCCAATTGCTGGAAGTCATATACGAGTTGCTGGGCAAAGCGGTAGAAATACAGACATTGGATGATACGAATTGACCATATATCGCTTGAGTTCGCTGCTGCGGACGAACGGTTCGTACACAACTTGTATGCGGACTGGGATGGCTTTTGCCGTAACTGTTTTGAAAAAACGGTGGATGAATGCTTTTCTCCTTTGGATAAGGACAGGGTGTTGCACGAAATAGAATTGTTGGAACTGGATTTGGGTGGTATCCCCGAGGAGGACTTCTACCGTGAGTTTCCCCGGCGCCTCAAAGCGGAACTGCTGAAAGTGTTGCCTTCATGGGGCATACCGACAGAGAGCGAACGGAAAAAGACGGATGCTTCACGCCTGGAAAATCTACTGTTCTATCTGGAACACGGTTATCAGAAGGTGGAATGGGACGACAGTGCTTTCGGCCTGACGGAAGAATTGGATTGGGCCGTTTCACAACAGGCACTTCATTCAGAGAGTATCGTATCTCTTTGTATGAAAAAAAATCACGCCTTGCGCCGTCTGTTATGGCAGACAAGTGATGACAAGGCTCTTATTCGGCTCTATACCGACTTGCTTTCCATGTCATCGTTCGGCTTGCACGAGAAACGTCGTTTCCTTGCAATACTTCTGGAGATGAAACCCGGTATACCCGTGCGTTTCATTCATGAGGATACTGATGATAACAGGCTGCAAGGTATGGCGGAACTACTCGATACGCTGTCCGTCCGTCGGATAATGGAAACTGAAACAGAAGAACATGCTGAAGTCGATCTGCCCCCATACTGGCATTATTTGTATGAATGGCTTATCAATTATTATCCCTTTAACGGGATTGCTATCTTCGGAGGCAAAGGAGATTTTATCTGTCATCTGCACCATCGGTTGCTCACATTCATCCGTAAGCGGAACTACTCTTTCTACCTCTCCAAACAAGAACTGACAGTCAACTTCCTGCTTGAAGTCTTCGGGACTGATTATTATAGGGATGTATTAAATGCTATCTATGACCTCCAGCCGCACTATGCAGACGGTTCACCTGTGTATGACGGATATTTAAACCGGGAGTTGTATCGTATCTTTTTACAACTTTCTCTACTTCGTCTGCCGATGGCGGGAGAAAGTCCGAAAGAGAAACTGGATTCCGAGTGGAAGCAAACGGCATATCCTACAGATATGGAAATGGTGGCAGAATATCTAAATGATACGCAGAAAAGTATAGCGGACAAACGAAGTTTATTCAGACTACTGACAAAGGAAAAGCCGGAAATACTGATGGATTGGTTACAATCGGAGGCTGCCAAAGACAACGCTCTACTTAGTGTTATAGCTAATATGGTTGATACTGATCTTCTCAACCGTCTGCTTTCTTCCGTTTCTTTCATGGCGATGGAAGTGGTTGACCAGGTAAGAACCTATCTACTGAACCATATATCGAAAACAGAATGGCTAAAAGGGATTTCCGAAACTCAGTTTAACTTTATTTTTTGCAAAGCAGTGTTACTTTGGATAGAAAACGAACACTGCGGTCTTTCGGAGTCGGAACGCATCGAACAACTTCTGCATCAGTTCTATCAGGAGATTTCAAGTGGTAGTAATGAGTCTTCTATCAAAATATTATCTGAAAAATTGTACTTGTCGGAAGATGTTTGGAAGCAAGATGCAGGAAATGGTAAAATACGTGTTGACATTCTGAAACTTCGACAGATATTAGCCGACAAGAGTATACCGGAACTTGTAAAACGTAGAATGACGGCATTGTTCTTGGAGCAATCCATAGAAAATGAAGAGAATGCCATATGGCTGTTACACGAGCATGAAGTATTGGAGTATACACTTACTTTAATAAGTGAGCCCGTTTTAGAAGAAATTATCAGGCAGTCGGTTGTGCGGATGAACGGTATATCCCATATTACAGAATTGTTATCCCTGTTTGATTGGCTGGTAACTAACGAACAGGCCCTCTCAGCATATTTGAAGGATAGGACATTCGGACTGAAGGTACAGATGGTTTTATGGCTGGCAAAAGTTTCCCAATCGTCAATTAAGATGGAGGGCACTGCGAGAGAAATTCTTTATTTACTTCTTATGGCATTGTTTGGCAAGGAAAATATACCGGTTGTCATTAAACAGATATTTCAAGGAAGTATTAGGGAGACAGAAACCAGGAATGAGGAATATGATGATATGGAAGCAGTACTGGACTTGCTGATGACTATCGAGGCCGGTAACGGGAATCCTGCAAAAGTAAGGTTTGAGGAATGGGTACGGAAAACCAAAAAAGATTCCGACATCCTTCCCATACTGTTGGAAAACCGTTGGAACGCTGGAAATGGCTTTACCGATTGGCTGGAAGACGCTACCATTTCTACAGATGGTAAGCGTGAGTTGTTACAGAGAATGGTTGTCGAAAAAGTACATGAATGGGTAGGTCTGCTACGTAGGCAACCCGAAGAAAGCAAGGCTGTAATGTTTGTTGCAACCTATTTGTCAGCCCCTCTTCTTCTGCAAAGCGTGGCACAAGCGGACTTCCGTCAAGCAGCGGTATTGTCGGAAACGATTGAATGGCTGCAATGTAAAGCTGATGGGATTCCATTCCTTACCGGAAATGACAGGCTTCTTTCAACGGCTCTTTCTGAAGCATTGCTGTTCTTTATGCAAGATAGAGATACATTAGGTGGAAGATCCTTAACGGAAAAGGAGGTGGTAAAAAAATTCCTGGCTCATTTGTATTTTGTCTATACCGGAAAGACTGATTTCCAAAGCGATGCGGAATGGACGAATTTACCGGTCAATCTGGCTGTTGACTTGGAAATGGAGGTATGGCAAGATGTACGGGAGGACGAGTTTGCTGATGTATTGTTACAAAAGAATATAAGCAATACCATATTCAGTCATCATATTGTTTCCGTTTTGGAAAAGTATCCGGAGAAATTTTTGGCATGGCTGGAGAAGGATGCTGATCTGGTTTTGATAAAACGGATTGTCGATGTATCGGATATAACCATACTGGGACAATTGAGTCTGTTTTTGTCTGCCATTGCAGGATTTGAATATCCTGATGATTTCAGGCGGTTGACAGGCTGGCTCAGCCGATTCGCCAATGATCGGATATTTACTTCGGATATAACCAGAGTATTGCTGTTATGGGTAAGGGAAACAAATTGGAAAAAACAAACGCCGGAACAAATGGAAGATTATTTCATTTCCCGCCTGTTCGGTAAAAACGTAGCCCGATTACCGATAGAGTGGATTGCAGACAATACTTTGCCGGAAAGTGTACGAAAAAGAATGCTCTACAACCATATCTTCTTCCGACCGAAAGAACTGTTGGATTACATTCGTCAGTCTGTGGTACGGAATACATTGCATACAGATAAATGGTTGGAATGGATGAATACCGGAGAATGGCTGCGGCTGGTTGCAAGTCTGTCTCTTTCGCAAGCAGAACTGTTGCAGCAAGTTATGGATTACATATTGATAAGTTATCCGGTTCAAAAGGAACATTTAGAGACTGCTCTGGCAACCTATATCATTGAAAATCCTTCGGAAGAATGGGCGTACAATAGCAGGGAAGAGAAAATCCGCTCATTTGTGAAATCACTTCCTATCCTGCAAGAAAAAACAGAAAATGAATTTAAAAACATAGTGAATATGATAAGTGAAAAATTAATGCCGGAAGAGGAAAAGAATTGGTTAACCGGCGAACCGATGTCTGACCCTAAAATATTCTTTATTGATAATGCAGGTCTCTGTCTGCTGTCTGCGTGGTTTCTCCGATTGTTGAGTATGCTCGATTATCTGAACGAGGCAAGGAAAGATATCAAAGATACGAAATCAAGAATTCGTGCCATATTCTTGCTACAATACCTCACTTACCAAGAAGAAAAGGAATACCGGGAAACAGAATTGGTGTTCAATCGTCTGCTTGTTGGGTTGCCGATGCATATCCCGTTGCCAAAACGGCTGGAACTGACTGCCGAGGAAAAACAAATCGCTGACAGCTTACTATCGGCAGTAAAAGCGTACTGGCCCAAGATGAACGGAACATCGATGAAAGGATTTCTGCAAAGCTTTGTTACCCGTACAGGTCGCTTGGAGGAACAGGACGAAAAATGGGTACTTACCGTGGACGACAAGGCGTTTGACATCCTACTCGATTCCATCCCCTGGGGATTCCGGCAGATACGTTTACCGTGGCTGAAGAAATATATACAAGTAAAATGGCACGAGAAGCAGGAATTCTGATATTGAATATTAAATAAAGAAATCGTATGGAAGCAGAGAAAGTACATCAGGAAAAAGTAGCACGTACCATACAGCAAAAGCAGGATGGCGGCGGTGCATTACAATTTGTTGATAATCGTATGGTAAACACGCTTTTGCAACGTGTTGGCTTAGAGGATGAAGAAGGATTTCAGATGAAAACTGCCCAGTTACAGTCTGATGAGGAAGAAGATACCTTGCAGGGTAAATTTGAACCTACTGTTCAGCGTGTGGAAGACGATGAAGAGGGCTTGCAAATGAAAGCGGATACTGTATTCCAACAGAAACCGAATAATACCGGTCTGCCTGATAATCTGAAAGCTGGGGTCGAAAGCCTTTCGGGGTTTTCAATGGATGATGTAAAGGTACATTATAATTCTTCACAGCCTGCCACTGTCCAGGCACTAGCTTATACGCAAGGAACGGACATCCATGTGGCACCCGGCCAAGAGAGGCATCTGCCCCATGAGGCATGGCATGTAGCCCAACAGCTGGCAGGACGTGTTGAACCTACTACGGAAGTGGGTGGTATGCCGGTCAACGACAATATAGGTTTGGAACATGAGGCAGACGTAATGGGTGCCAGAGCGAATAGCTTGTAAAAGAATAGTCTATGAATGAATTTATCGGATGGTTCAATCAAGTTCTGACTATTTCTATCCAGCTTTATTTCCAACAGGAGTGTGAATACTCCTCGCTGGAAGAAGTAAAACCACCTGTAAACGGATGGTTGGAAAGGGTGACTGGCATTCCTGACTTGACATTTGACGAACGGATGGTGGTCATGTTGGCGTTGATGCCGCATGTCTGTCCGCAGATACTGGACATCTTTTTTGTACAAAACAAGAACTTCGACCGACAATATACGGAATTCGGCGGTTGGAAAGGCTTGTCACATGGAGGTTTTCTGCCAACTGGTGAGACTGCCTCTTTTATCCTTGCCGGAGAAGATACGGAAAAACGGAAAGGGGTGATCCGGTTCTTCCAAAAGGATCACTGGTTCTACACAAAGAATATCCTCCGTCTGGAAGGTGCCGGAGAAAGTGAACCCTTTCTCAGTGGGCAATTGCGTGTATCGGAAGAATTCCTAAGCCGTGTCTTGCTGGACAAGGAATATAAACCTGATTATAACATCGGCTTTCCCGCCAAACGCATTACCACTCAGCTGGAATGGGAAGATATGGTACTGGATTATCAGGTAGCTACCGAATTGGAAGAAATCAATGTATGGATTTCCTCCGGTAAGACTGTCATGGAGGATTGGGGACTGTCCCGTATTCTGAAAGCTGGATACCGTTCGCTGTTTTATGGGCCTCCGGGTACGGGAAAAACATTGGCTGCAACTCTTTTGGGTAAGAAGAACGAGATGGACGTGTACCGGATAGACTTGTCCATGATTGTATCCAAGTATATCGGCGAAACGGAAAAGAACTTGGCAAAGGTATTCGACCTTGCCGAGAACCGGAACTGGATTCTGTTTTTTGATGAAGCGGATGCTTTGTTTGGCAAGCGTACATCCACCAATACATCCAATGACCGGCATGCTAACCAGGAAGTGGCTTACCTGCTGCAACGGATTGAGGATTTTCCCGGCATGGTTATTCTGGCTACAAATCTACGCTCGAATATAGACGAGGCATTCTCCCGCCGTTTCCAGTCGGTGATTTATTTTCCGATGCCGACGGAGGAACAACGGGCTGAGTTATGGCGGAATATGCTTCCTGGGAAATGGTTGGGAAAGGATGCAGAAGAGTTGATAACTATGGCAGCGGAAATGGAGCTTTCCGGTGGGTCTATTACGAATGTGGTGAGGCGGTGTGCATTACGTATGATCCAATCAAAGAAGAAACTGCTGGATAAAGTAATGTTGAAAGAGGCATTGCAGAAAGAAAAAATAAAATGTTGAATGTAAGTATACTTTTTTGATAGATTTAATTCATACAGTATTTATTGCATGGTTTAAGAATAAAAATGTATATTTGCGAAAACTAACTTTTAAACGTTATGAGTACAATTTTGCAATTAGCTCCACAGAATGTGTGGAAGCATTTTTATTCGCTGACTCAAATTCCCCGTCCGTCCGGACATATGGAGAAAATAACAGAGTTCCTTGTAAACTTTGGAAAAGGCTTGGGCTTGGAATCATTTGTCGATGAAATAGGCAATGTTATCATTCGTAAGGCAGCTACTCCGGGTATGGAAAACCGCAAAGGCGTCATTCTTCAGGCACACATGGATATGGTGCCTCAGAAGAACAATGATACTGTTCACGATTTTACAAAAGATCCTATTGAAACCTATATCGATGGCGATTGGGTAAAAGCTAAAGGTACAACTCTGGGAGCTGATAATGGTCTGGGTGTTGCTGCTATCATGGCAGTGCTGGAAGATAATGGCTTGAAGCACGGTCCGCTGGAGGCTTTGATTACGAAGGATGAAGAAACAGGTATGTATGGTGCTTTCGGTTTGAAACCGGGGACACTGAAGGGGGAAATTTTGCTGAATCTTGACTCGGAAGATGAAGGCGAACTTTATATCGGTTGTGCCGGAGGTATTGACCTGACGGCTACACTGGAATATAAGGAAGAAGCGCCCGCTGCTGATTCTGTGGCCCGTAAGATTACCTTGAAAGGTTTGCGTGGCGGACATTCCGGTCTGGAAATAAATCAGGGACGTGGTAATGCCAATAAACTTTTGGCTCGCGTGGCACATGATGTGCTGATTGAATTTGATTCTCAGCTGGCAAGTTTCGAAGGTGGAAATATGCGTAATGCCATTCCTCGCGAAGCGTGTGCTGTATTGGTGTTCAATCCGGAAGATACGGAAGGGCTGGAAGAGTATATTAAAGAATATGAGGCGCAAATCAATGCGGAATATGCTCCAATTGAAAGTGGCATTACTTTGACGATAGAGCCGGTTGAACTTCCTGCAGCTATTGTACCTGCTGAAATTCAGGACAATATGATTAATGTGCTGATGGCTTGTCAGGATGGCGTGATGCGTATGATTCCTACAGTGCCCGATACCGTGGAAACTTCATCTAATCTGGCAATAGTTATCATTGGTGGTGGTAAAGCGGAAGTACGTATTCTGGCACGCAGTTCTTGCGATACGATGAAAGAATTCCTGGCAGACAGTTTGACGGCTTGTTTTGCCATGGCAGGTATGAAGGTAGAACTAAGTGGAGGATATTCCGGCTGGCAGCCTAATGTGGATTCTCCGATTTTACATGCTATGAAGCTGTCTTACAAGCAACAGTTTGGAGTAGAACCTGCTGTGAAAGTAATCCATGCAGGTTTGGAATGTGGTATTATTGGTGCTAATTGTCCGGGCTTGGATATGATTTCCTTCGGACCTACACTGCGTTCTCCGCATTCACCGGATGAACGTGCATTAATTCCTACAGTTTCTAAATTCTACGATTTTCTGGTAGCAACACTGGAACAGACACCTGAGAAATAGAGAAATATCTATAGATTTTAAAAGCGGGGAGAATGTTTTTTAGAACATTCTCCCCGCTTTTTTTATTTGATATTTTTATTTAAAAAAATGCCGTTACTTTATAGGTAACGGCACAAAATATGGTGCAAACATAAGTGTTTTTCCATAAATGTGCAAATAAAGCTGTTCTTTTTTCTATAATTCTTTAAAAAAAGAGTAATTGTATTCAAAAAACATTCAATTATGAAACAAAAATTATTATTGGAGATGCTATCCTCCACTATTCTGGAACTTCGTGCAAATGGCCAGTGGGGCACTGCACATGTATACCGGAGCGCGCGGAATTCTTTCTTTGCATTTAATAATAAGGATATACCGTTCTGCAAATTGAATTCGAACCTTTTGAAACGTTTCGAAATTTATTTGCGCCAGCGAAGATGTAGCTGGAATACGGTATCTACTTATATGAAGGTGCTCCGGGCGGTTTATAACCGGGCAGTAGATAATGGTTATGCCTTATACATACCAAGGCTTTTCAGACATGTGCATACAAGTGTGTGTGCTGATCAGAGGAGATCTTTGGATGCTTCTGATATTGGTAACTTACTTTGTGAAACGGAGAAAGTACCCATTAATGGCACTTTGCCTTTAGATGTACAAAAAACAAAGATACTATTCGCACTTATGTTTTTGCTGCGGGGAATTCCATTTGTTGATCTGGTGTATTTGCGTAAGGCGGATATTCAGGATAATATTCTGAGATACCGTCGGCGGAAAACCGGTCGACCATTGACGGTGGCGTTGACGCCTGAGGCTATGAGGTTGATTCGGATGGTGGCTAATACAGATCAGAATTCTCCTTACTTATTCTCTTTCTTATCCAGTCCTGAAGGCACTGAAACTGCCTATCATGAATATCAATCGGCATTGAGGGCTTTCAATTATAAATTGTCTGTATTGAAGAGATGGATGGGAAGTCATGCCCATCTAAGTACGTATACTATTCGTCATACGTGGGCAACAATGGCTTATCATTGTGAAATACATCCGGGTATCATGTCAGAAGCAATGGGACATTCATCTATCAAGGTTACGGAAACTTATTTGAAGCCTTTTCAAAATCAAAGGATAGATCAAGCCAATCAAGAAGTTATCTCTTTTGTGAAAGGGCATGCTGCTGTCTGCTAAAGATTGGGGCGGATTTTATAGAGTTTCATTATAAAACGCTGATATTTGACTGTTCTAGAAATACAAATAATCAGCTAATTTCCTGGGATATTTTCTCCGGTTGTTTTTCCTATTTCCTTTCTTATAGCTTATGTGTTGCGTGTATGTTGTTGTATATCAGTAAAATATCGTATTTTTCTTTAGTGGGTTTTATCAAATATTCCTCTTTCTCACTCTATTCTATGTACTCTTTTCTTACAAATTAGTTTGATAGGTAATCTCTCCCATGTTTCGACATATTATTTGACTAATAAAAGACTTTTCCTGGAGTTTTTTCATACTTTTTTCTTTTTATTCAACAATTCCGTTACCTATAAAGTAACGGTATATAATGAGATGAGGATTATTGATTAGACTATTATTATTCTTTATTTTTTTAAATTTATAAATTTAAAGTTTTTTATTATGAACAAAAAATTTCTAAGTGCAATCCTGTTCGGGGCTTTAATGGTTGGCTCTGCGGGGACATTTACGTCTTGTAAAGACTACGATGACGACATTGACAGTTTAGATCAGCGAGTAACTGCTGTTGAGAAGCTTGTTAGTGATCTTCAAGCACAGATTAAGGATGGTGCTGTTATAACAGATGTATCATCTACTGCAACCGGAGTTACTGTAACTTTAAGTAACGGAAAGACATTTAATTTGACTAATGGTACTAATGGCACTAATGGTACTAATGGTGCAGATGGTGCACCTGGTTCTGTTGTGACAATCGGTGATAATGGTAATTGGTATATTGATGGTGCCGATACAGGAAAACCTGCTCGTGGTGAGAAGGGTGATAAAGGCGACCAAGGCGATAAGGGTGACCAGGGTGATAAAGGCGACCAAGGTGATAAGGGTGACCAAGGTGATAAAGGCGACCAAGGTGATAAGGGTGACCAAGGTGATAAAGGTGACCAAGGTGATCCGGGGGTATCAGCGCCTACTATCTACTATTATCCTGGAACTGAAGGTGCAGAGGCTGGCTATTGGGTAAAAGTAACTATTACTCCTGATGGTACAGAAAGTAAATCTGTCACTTCAGAAACATGTTTGCCAAAGGGGACGGTTACTGCTATATGGGATACAGAAAACGGCTATTTGATTCTTAATAATGTAGCTGGTACTGACGAGCCGGTTAAAATAAAGTTAGTTGATACCTTGCGTTCTCTAGCTTTTGTGCCACAAGTCATAGATAAAGGTTTAGGTATGGGCGTTATTGATTTTTATTCAATATTAGTTCCCGATAAAACAGTTGCTGGTAAAATGAATTTTGTTGCTACCAATACTCCGATTGTTACTTACCGCCTGAATCCTCATAATGCAGATGTGAAAAATGTAGAATGGTCTTTCATTAATCGTGTAGTAACGACTCGTGTTGCTGGTGATAATACTAATTTACTTTCTATTGTGAGCAAAGAAGCTGGTGATAAAGGTGGCTGGAATTTTGTGGTGAAGGCTAACAATAACTTGGCAAGTTTGGCCGCTAATCAAGAAGCTATTGTTGCTTTACAGGCATACAATAAGGATAATATGTCTGAAATTGTTTCAGACTATGCAGTAGCTAATATTAAGGATTTGAAAGATTTTAGTATTGCAAAGAAACATTTACTGGGAACAGGGGTTTCTTATTATACTACAATAAAGAGTTCTGCAATAGTAGACTATAAATTAGTATATAACAAATCTGTTAAATTGAAAGATTTGGTAGAAGCTTGGGAAACTAAAGAGGTGATGAAGAGTCTTGTAAGTCTTGGTTTTGAACCGACTTATGAATTTACCAAGGTTAGTAAGATGGGATCTGATGGAGTTACTGATCAATCGAAGTTTGTGACATTGACTGACCCCAAAAATGAAGGTGTTGTAGCCGTTGATAAGGAATGGTTGACTAATGGTGGTAGAGCTGCTATCGGCAAAACTCCATTGTTCCATGCCGTAGCTAAAGTGAATGGTACTGAAATTGCTTCTGGTTATTTTATGATTGAAATTGTTGAAAAAGAAAGTGTAGAGACTACGCCTTTAGAAGTAACTATACCTTTGGGTGATGTGGAGTATTCTAAACTTCCTGTAACAGAGCAGATTGATTGGGCAGAAGCTACAACTAAGATTTATGAAGAATTAGGACTATCTAAGGCTCAATTTGAAACACTCTATCAAAACTGGAACTGGCAATATCCTATAACTGGGGTTGAAGTTGCTGGTTATAGCTTTGGTGATGCAACAGCAACCGCAATAGCATATATCAATATTTCGAATGCTGTTGCTTTGAGTGAGAATACAGTTACGGCTACATTGCGTTATCCTTCAAAGGATGTATATAAGAATCGTGATGTCTTGATTCACTTTACATATAAGATTGTTGATAATTGCAAGAAGCCTGTATTCTCCGAATGGTATTACAACTGTTAAGGGTAAGATGGTAAATAATAAATGGAAACTGGAAGCTAATTTGAGAGAGTCCTTTGAGAATTATCTGAGTGATTATGAACTGGCACCGAAACCCAATAATCATACTCGCATATATTTCCGTCTTGAACCTACAACTCCTGTACAAACTGGTGCAACGATTTCTTCTGGCAATTATCTTACTCAAGCGATTTCTTTGGATGGAAAATTGACTGGTGAAAGTAAATCATACTCAGTTCAGATGGTTGCTGATCGTGCAAATGGTTCATCAGAGATTCTTTCAACCTTCACAGTACGTTTCGTAACTCCATTTACGGTAACGATTGATCCGGTTACATTGCAAACATTGCCTGCAGAACCTGATACCAAAGACCTCTCTAAGCTGGTTACTATTAAAGAAAATGGCGGAGAGAGCAAAGTACTCTATCAGAATGGTGCAATCAATGCTGTAAATGCAGGTAAATATGGTTTGACTAGTGCTGATTTTAAATTCTCTTACGGTGTGAATGCTGGTAGTGAATTTGGTGGTAACTTGACGATTAACCCTACTACAGGTATGATTACCTGGGATAATGAAGGTAGTATCTTGCATGAAAATCTGACAGCTGAATCTGTTGTGAAGTTTACAGTTGAAAGTCTTGTAGAGCTTACAAAGAAAGGTCAGATTACCGTAAATAAGAGTAAATAGTTAAAGCTAATAGAATTGATACAACTACTCTGTGAAGACTAGTCCTTTTTTTCACCATCGTGAAAAGTAAAATGTTGTTGTGTGAGGCTGTTTCCAGTGGGAAGCGGCCTCACTCTTTTTCTGCCATCTTGTCTCCTGCCTTGTCATTCGTTTCATTTCCTGCCATTCTTGCTTGTTTTCTCCTTGTCTAATCTTCTTATTTTTGATGTAGATCAAGAAATATGTTATAAAACATACTTTTCTATAATATATCGCTTGAAGTTTCGAACAAAGGTATTATTTTTGTGTTATAAAACATGATTTTAATAGGATAACAAGATTTTTAAGGAGGATAACAAAATGAAAATGTTAAAGAAAATTTTTAAGCACATCAGCGAAGCTGATAAGCACGTTTGGGGTTACTCTACAATTTATTAAACCCCTTTTTATGAGTGTGTATTTGATTTTTAGGTATTAGTTTAATTTTTAAGGTTATGAAAAAAAAGATTTTTAAAACATGGAGAAACATTCTCGCCGAAGTAGGTCGGAATGAGATGTTGATGATGGGTTATACCCTGAAGAAGTAAAAAAGCATTTGAACTAGACTTTATGAAGCGAGAAGTACGTCCTGAAAACGTATTTCTCGCTTTTTTTATATCCCTTTGAAAGCTTTTTTATATAAAAAACAGCTTTTGTTTAAACTTTATTCCCTTTCTTTGTTGTTAGTACAAAGACTAACAGAATAGTATCCATGGAAAGAATTCAAAGAATTTGTAGTTTGGTGCTGCTGGCAGCGTTTTGGGGCTGTGTGCCTGTGCTGCATGCGCAGTCGTTTGATAAGTTGTGGAAGCAAGTGGAGCAAGCACAGGAAAAGAGTTTGCCGCAAACTGTGATTAAACTGACGGATGAGATATTCCGGAAGGGGGAACGCGAAAAGAATACCCCGCAGATGCTTAAAGCCTATATGTGCCGGAATACATATCAGAATATACTGACGCCCGATAGTTTCTATGTCAATCTGAAAGGATTGGAACAATGGGCGTTGCGTGAGCAAAATCCGGTCAGCCGTGCAGTGCTGAATTCACTGGTGGCGAGTATCTATGCCGATTATGCCGATAATAACCGGTGGGAATTGCAACAACGCACTTCGCTTAATCTGGGAGAGATGGCTCTACCGGCGGATATTCGCGAGTGGAGTGCCAATTTGTTTGTGAACCAGGTAATGAAATATACCGGTGAAGCCCTGAAAGATTCTACCGAGTTATTGAAGACATCTTCGCGTACTTATATTCCTTTTGTGATTTTAGGAGATGCAAGTGAATACTACCATCATGAAATGTATCATTTGCTGGCATCACGTGCTATCGATGCTTTACAGAAAGTCTCGTGGTTTGATACGGATTCTTTGGTAAAGAAAGACATTATGGGTATTTATGGGCAGATGATAAATACCTATCGGAAGATGCCTGATCGGGAAGATGCTGCCGTACTGACTATGCTGGATTATATGGCTTGGCGTAACCGTGAAGGGGATGTCTTGCTTCGTCCCCGTGCTGTAAAAGAAGGTGAGAGCGAAGCACCGAACCAATATCTACGTGCATTAGACCGTATCATTAAAGACTATGGTAAACGTGATGTATGTGCAGAGGCGTATCTGGCTAAAGCCCGTTATTACCGCACCATACGTAAATATCCGGAAGCATTGCACGCCTGTGACGAGGCTATTACTCTTTACCCTGACTACAAACGCATATCCGCATTGCGTGAACTGAAAGAAAGCATATTGCAACCTCAACTTAATCTGACTGCAAGTAAGGCTACTTACCCCGGTGACTCTTTGAAATTGAGAGTGACCCATTGTAATCTGGATGGATTTACAGTGAACCTGTTTCATACTACTTTATTGAAAGAGGAAACTGATATGCCACAGATCAATTCCTCTTTTTATAAGAAATATGCCCGTAAAGTGAAGACAGAACACTTCTCTTTGTTGCGCCCGGATAATTACCAGTCAGCAGACAGTACATATAGCATGTTGATGCCCCGCGAACCGGGTGTTTATGTTATGCAGATTGTGCCTGATGACAAGAAAGGTAAAACTTCTGAAAACTATCTCTATCTTACCCGCTTCAAGGTGCTGACTTTGCCTTTGTCGAATAAGGATTTTGAGATTGTAGCTTTGGATGCTGAGACAGGAAAGCCTATTGCAGATGCTCAGATTACTCTCTATTCCAGTTACGGAACAAAGAATAATGAGGTGCTGGAGCAGAAAACTACAGATGCTTCGGGCAAGGTAGTAATGCCGTGGGGTAAGCAATTCCGTGCATTGAGTGCTACGAAAGGTACTGATACGGCAATGCCATTACAGCGTATTTATAATAACTCTAATGGAGCTTGGAATGACACAAATGAAGAGTTCGATGAAGTGAAGATTTTGACGGACCGTTCCATATATCGTCCGGGACAGACTATCTATATAAAAGGTATAGCTTATTCCCAAGAGGGAGATAACGCCAAGGTTCTTCCCAATGCAACTTATACGGTGGAACTGTCGGATGTGAATGGCAATGATATTGGAGAGAGAAAAGTCCGTACCAATGAATTTGGTTCGTTTACCACAGAGTTTGTACTGCCTGCTGCCTGTCTGAATGGATCTTACACGATTGAAGTTGATGAAACTGATGGCCGGGCATTTGTACAAGTGGAAGAATACAAGCGTCCTACATTCGATATAGTTTTTGATCCTCAGAAGGATTCCTATCAGGTGGGAGACAGCGTACAGGTGAAAGGTACGGCGAGTTCCTTTAATGGTGTGCCTTTGCAAGGATTGGAACTGAGCTATACTGTAACCCGTAGTCTGTTTTCGTGGTGGAGATCTTATGGGCAGAGTTCCACTTCACTGGCTTCCGGTACTGTGATGATAGGAGATGACGGAATGTTCTCTATTCCTTTCCGCCTGCAAGGTGTGAAAGGGGAGAATTCCGGTTTTTATACCTATCAGATAGAAGCCTTTGTAACCAATCAGGCTGGTGAAACGCAAAGTAGCGTGACCACATTATCAGCAGGCAACCGCTCACTTGTTTTGTCTGTCGAAACGGAAGAGCGTATCTGCAAGGATGACAGTATCCGTCTGACATTCGTAGCGCGAAACCTGAATATGCAACCTGTTGCAGTGAAGGGTGAGTACCGCCTGGTACAGACTGTAGACGGAAAACCGGAAGTCCGTTTCAGCGGACAGTTTACTTCTAATGTGGAAGTATTGTTGCCGGAATGGAAGAATTTACCTTCAGGCGCTTACGAACTACAATTAGCAGCCAAGGATGATCAGGGCAGGGATGTTGATTACAAGCAAAATATTGTACTCTTCTCTTATAATGACGTTCGCCCTCCTGTAGAATCGCCTGTCTGGTTCTATGCACGTAATACAGAGTTTAATGCCGGACACCCTGCCCAATTCTGTTTGGGGACTTCTTATAAGGATACTTATGTGATGTTGGACATTTTCAGCGGTGAAAAGCGTTTGAGCAGTACGGTGCTTCAATTATCCGACTCTATTGTTCGTTTTGATGTTCCTTATAAAGAGGAGTACGGAGACGGGATAGAGTACCTGTTTGCTTTTGTCAAAGGTGGTGAATTCTATTCTGAAAAGGTCGACTTGCAAAAGCGTATGCCGGATAAAACATTGACGATGAAGTGGGATGTGTTCCGTGATAAGTTGCGTCCCGGACAAGAAGAAGAGTGGCGTCTGACGATAAAAACACCACAAGGTACACCGGCTGATGCTGAGATGCTTGCTACCATGTATGATGCTTCTTTGGATAAGCTGTATCCCAATCGTCAGAATTTTAATATGAACTATCCCCGTTTTAATCCTCAGATATATTGGTCTTATGGATATGTAGGTGGCGCCTTTTATTCTTGCTATTTCCCAATGAAAGTATGGAAAGTTCCAGCATTTATTTACGATACTTTTTATTCGGAAGAAGGCATAAATGAAGCAATGATAATTGGATATCGTTCCGAGAAAAAGTCCACCTTAACAGGAAGCGTACGGATACGGGGAATGGCAAGTCCGCGAACTAAATCGATGGCTATGGCAGATAATGCTTCTGCTGATCTGACAAATATGCTGGCCGGAAAAGCGGCAGGTCTGATGTTTGAAGAGGAAATGTCGCAGGAAACCGGACAGACAGTTGACGATGTGGAACTTGGCGATACCCCCGAACTTCGTACAAACTTTGCCGAAACGGCATTCTTCTATCCGCAACTGCGCACCAATGAACAAGGTGAGATTTCCTTCTCCTTTACGATGCCACAAAGTCTGACGCGTTGGAATTTCCGCGGATATTCCCATACAAAGGGAATGTTGACCGGTCAGTTGGATGCTTCTGCTGTTACGGCGAAGGACTTCATGCTGTCTCCCAATATGCCGCGCTTTGTACGGGTAGGGGATAAGACCAGCATTGCTGCAACCATTACCAATCTGACAGGTAAATCTTTGAAGGGAACTACGAAATTTATTCTTTTTGATCCGATGACGGATAAAGTGATTTCCACTCAACGCCAAGCTTTCACGGTAGAAGCCGGGAAGACGGTTCCTGTAAGCTTCCGTTTCACAGTGACGGATAAACAGGATATGTTGGGTGTACGTATGATTGCTGACGGTGGCACATTCAGTGATGGCGAACAGCACTTGTTGCCTGTATTGAGCAATAAGGAATACATTACTGAAACCCTTGCCATGCCGATACGTGGTGAAGAAACCCGTACGTTCTCTTTGGACAGTCTGTTCAATTATAATAGCCGCACGGCCACTGACCGCCGACTAACGGTAGAATTTACAGGTAATCCTGCCTGGTATGCCGTACAAGCATTGCCCGTATTGAGTCAGCCCCGTACAGATAATGCTACAGCATGGGCAGCCGCTTATTATGCCAATTCCCTTGCTTCTTACATTGCCAACAGCCAGCCGCGCATCAAAGCCGTGTTCGACAGTTGGCGCATGCAAGGCGGTAAGAAAGAAAACTTCCTCAGCCAGTTACAGAAAAACCAGGAGGCGAAGAATATCCTTCTCGAAGAGAGCCCGTGGTTGCTGGAAGCTACTACAGAAGCCGAACAGCAAGCGCGTATTGCTACTTTGTTCGATCTCAATAATCTGTCGAACAATAATATGACCGCTCTTACTAAACTACAGGAATTACAAAATGCCGATGGCGCCTGGAGTTGGTACAAAGGTATGCCGGGTAGCCGCAGTATGACGGGATACATCACCGAACTTCTTGTCCGTTTGCCGTTGCTCACCGGACAAAAGAACTCTGCTGGTGCTCTTTCCATGCAGCAAAGTGCTTTTAACTATTTGCATAGCCAGGCATTGCAGGAATATCAGAATATCCGTAAAGCGGAGAAAAACGGGGCGAAGATCAATAGCCTTTCATATCCGGCAATGACGTATCTCTATCTGATAGCTATTTCCGGTGAGAAAGTGCCTTTTCTCAATGAAGACGCTTATCGCTATTTCCTCTCCATGGTCGGCAAGAACCTAAGTTCGAATGCAATGGGAGTTAAGGCGCAGTCAGCTATCATTCTGCAAAAGGCGGGTCGCACGGCTGAGGCTAACGAATTTATCGCTTCCATTAAAGAGCATCTGGTGCAAACTGATGAACGGGGTGCATACTTTGCTTTCTATGAAAGACCTTTCCTTTGGGGAGCACAACCTATTTCCGTTCATGTGGAGGTAATGGAAGCCCTGAGGATGGCAGGAGGCAATGATGCATTGGTGGAAGAAATGAAACTCTGGTTACTGAAGCAGAAACAAACTACAAGCTGGAACTCACCTGTTGCAACGGCAGACGCTATTTATGCATTGCTTTGCCAGGGGAGTGACTTGTTGGCATCACGTGGTGATGTACGCATTGTTCTTGGTAATAAAGTGCTGGAAACATTCTCACCTGCCAAGACCACAGTTCCCGGATTGGGATATATCAAGGAAAGCTTTGCAGAAGGTAGTCCTGAATTGCGCGCCAAGTCCATTACTGTGGAAAAGAGGGATGCAGGCATTGCCTGGGGGGCAGTCTATGCACAATATCTGTCACCTATTTCCGATGTAAAACAGCAAGGTGGTGAGCTGGCTGTAGAAAAGAAACTCTATGTAGAGCGTACTTTGACAGGTGGAAAGAAAGAATTGCAACCCATCACCGCTTCCACGCAACTGGCGGTAGGTGATAAAGTGGTTTCCCGTCTGACGATACGTCTGGACCGTGCCATGGATTTCGTTCAACTGAAAGATCAGCGTGGTGCCTGCTTCGAGCCGATGAATTCACTTTCCGGTTATCGCTGGAACGGTGGAATAGGTTATTATGTGGAGATAGAAGATGCTTCCACTAATTTCTTTTTCGATAGTCTGAGCAAGGGTGTATATGTGTTGGAATACAGTTACCGCGTTGCCCGTAGCGGGCAGTATGAAGCCGGGCTGGCAACCATTCAATGTGCCTACGCTCCCGAGTATGCAGCTCATTCAGCATCAGTGAAGGTCGAGGTGGAGTAGAAATTTTAAAACTTGCTTTTAGGAACTCTCATTTAAAACACCTACTTTTGTGCATCCTAAAATGAAAACGAATGAAACGAACCTTGATATGTATATATGCGCTTGCCGCCGTAGCACTGACTGCTACGGCGCAACCGCGTTTTTCATCCAATAAAGAAACTCACAACTTCGGACAGATCGAATGGAAACACCCCGTTAGCGTGCAGTATGTCATTACCAATACGGGTGATAAACCTCTGGTGCTTACTGATGTAGACCCTTCCTGTGCCTGTTCCGTAGCCCAGTGGACAAAAACTCCCATTGCTCCCGGTGAAAAGGGGAAGATCGTTGTCGATTTTGATGCTAAGGCATTGGGGCATTTTGATAAGTCCATAGCTGTTTATTCCAATGCGCAGCCCAATCTGGCTTACCTGCACTTTACAGGTGAGGTGGTGCGCGAGATAAAAGACTTTACGAAAACCTATCCTTATCTTATCGGACAGATACGTATTGACAAAAATGAGATTGATTTCCCTGATACTCACCGTGGCGAAAAACCTGTCATACGGATTGGCGTAGTGAATCTGTCGGACCGTTCGTATGAACCGGTATTGATGCACCTGCCTTCCTATCTGGATATGAAAGTGGAGCCGAACGTGCTTCAGAAAGGTGAGAAAGGGCTTATCACATTAACCCTTAACACAGAGAAACTGACAGACCTGGGACTGACACAAGCATCAGTTTACCTGTCACGCTTCACAGGTGATAAGGTGAGTGATGAAAACGAGATACCTCTTTCGGCTATTCTCCTGCCTGATTTCTCCGGTATGACCGATACAGACAAGGCGAATGCTCCGGTAATCCGTCTTTCGGAGACAGATATAGACCTGAGCACACAACTGGCTAAGAAGAATAAGGTGAAACATGATATACAGATCACCAATACCGGACGCTCTCCGTTGCAAATCAGTAAGCTGCAAGTGTTTAATCCTGCTTTGGGAGTAAGTCTGAAGAAGAGCGTGTTGCAGCCGGGCGAAACCACCCGCTTGCGTGTGACGATAGATAAGAGGAATATCGCCAAGAAGAAACGCCACCTGCGCATTCTGATGATTACGAATGATCCGATGCAGCCTAAGGTTGAGATGAATATCAAAGCGAGTTAAAGATTTATGATTTCATAAATCATAAATCTTATCATAAATCATAAATTAGAAATCATAAATCTTATCATGGAACATCCTGAAAACGATGAATCCTATAAAGGATTGGTTGTCAATGCAGGCATTGAGCAACCTTCGTCTGTCAATCCCTATCTCCGCCCGAAACCTAAAAAGCGTCAGCGTTCCGTAGCGGAGTTTGTAGAAGGCATTGTGAAAGGAGACGTCACAGTGCTGAGCCAGGCGGTTACTTTAGTGGAAAGTGTGAAGCCCGAACACCAGGCATTAGCACAGGAAGTTATTGAGAGATGCCTGCCTTACTCAGGGAACTCTATCCGTGTGGGTATCAGTGGTGTGCCTGGAGCCGGAAAAAGTACCTCGATTGATGTCTTCGGCTTGCATGTGTTGGAAAAATACGAAGGTAAGCTGGCAGTGCTTGCCATCGACCCCAGTAGCGAGCGCAGTAAGGGCAGTATCCTGGGTGATAAGACGCGTATGGAGCAACTCTCCGTTCATCCAAAATCCTTCATCCGCCCCAGTCCGTCGGCAGGTTCTTTGGGTGGAGTAGCGCGTAAGACGCGTGAAACGATTATTCTTTGTGAAGCTGCCGGTTTCAATAAAATCTTTGTAGAGACGGTAGGTGTGGGACAAAGTGAGACAGCTGTACACTCTATGGTCGACTTCTTCCTGCTTATCCAGTTGGCCGGAACAGGTGACGAACTGCAAGGCATCAAACGTGGTATCATGGAAATGGCGGACGGTATTGTTATCAATAAGGCAGATGGTGATAACCTGGAGCGTGCTAAACTGGCCGCATCGCAATTCCGCAATGCTCTGCATCTGTTTCCTGCTCCCGAGTCAGGATGGACGCCACAGGTGATGACTTATTCCGGTTTCTATAACCTGGGTGTGAAAGAAATCTGGAAGATGATTTACGACTATATTGCTTTTGTGAAAGATAACGGTTACTTTGAATATCGACGTAACGAGCAAAGCAAATACTGGATGTACGAAAGCATCAATGAGCGTCTGCGCGATAGTTTCTACCACAATCCGGCCATAGAAGCCATGTTAAGTGATAAAGAACAGCAAGTACTGCAAGGCAAACTCACTTCCTTTATTGCGGCAAAGAGTTTGCTCGATACTTATTTCGGAGAAATGAGGAAGAGTTAGTTACAAAGCTACGAGCTACAAGCTACAAGTAGCTGCGCTATCATGCCGCAAGGCACTTGTAGCTTGTAGCTTTGTAGCTCGTAGCTAATTCACGCTTTTTTCCCTTCCTTCTCAAAGTCCGCCTTCGATTTACTCTTCGTTACGATATATACGCCAAGGAATACCAGGGCGATAGCTACACCTTTTTCCCAACCGAATATACCCAGCCCCATGATAATGGCAGCAATAGAAGCTACGATGGGTTGCATATAGTTGTACATACTCACTACTGTGGGACGCAGCAACCTTTGTGCGGTCATAATGAAGATATAGGCAAGGAAGCTACCACCTATTACTACGTAGCCCACTTGTACGTATGCCGCGGTAGAAATTTCCGCCCACTGAATACCTGCCACATCATGATAAGAGAATGGAATATAGCACATGGAGGCATAGATAAACATCCACTTATTCAATGTGATGGGAGAATATTTCTGCGATAAGCCCTTGAACACAGTCAGATAAATAGAGAAGCTGATTTGCGCTACCAGACAAAGCAAGTCCCCGATAATACTGCTGTTGCCGTTGCTTGTGGCCTGACTGCTTAATATAAGCGTCAGCGCTCCCATGGCCCCTACAAAAATACCCAGTACTTTCAGGTTCGTGATAGGTTCCTTCAGATAAATGGCAGCGATAATCATGGTTACGATAGGAAGTGTGGTTGTCACGATGGAGGCATCGATGGGTGAAGTCATTGAAAGCCCGAAGATATACACTCCTTGATTGAACACCAGTGCAAAAAGTGAAGCAAAGAAAATCTTCAGCATATCGCGGTGATCCACGTGTTCGTGCTTACAGAATGCAGACAGTAGCCAGAAACAGGCGGCTGCACCTACCATGCGGAACGTAGTTACCGATAAGGCTGAAAACTCCATAAGTGCGGATTTGCCGATGGGAGCCATTAGTCCCCATAAAATATTGGCAGTCAGGGCGAATATATGCCCTTGTACATTCTTATTCATACTCTTTTTTCTTTTGAGGCTGCAAAAGAACAACTATTTTTTGAAACTAAAAAGTCTTTTCTCTTTTTATATACTTGTAGTCTGTTGGAAGTATTAATCATATTAGCACATTTATTCATATTCACTCGGAAAGGAAACTATGCTTTTCAATGTCAGTAGCATAGGGACATGACACTTGAAACTTATTACCTTGAGAACCGAAACTCTCTTTGTTTTGCTGCACAAGATGGCATCTTGTGTGGTGTAACATACCATCTTGGACAACGCAAGATGCCATCTTGAGCAATAAAGGTAGTCACGCTTCAGTAGATATGCAAGCTTTTTACGGAGGAAAGGTAATAGTGATGTATGTGCATTATAACTGATCCATAACCGCTCGGGCATGAAACAACCGTCTTCATCTTCTTTTAAATCATGTAGAAAGACTTTTTCTTATTTTTTTGAGCTATTTTTGTATTCTGTAAAAACAAGTGACTTAACATCCTCTGCTTGTAGAGGTGAAACTTGTTGTGTTTTGTCTTTAAAAATGTGTATGTACTTATATTATTGAATAAATACCTTGTTTGTATTGTGAAACATTATAGGAAAATATCATACGTATTAGGGGGAATCCTGCTCTTTGCAGTGGGAATGCTTGCTTTTCAGGTATATGAAAGCGGAGTGGAAGGGTGCGGAATATGTAAGCGAAAGGCGGAGGCTTCACTGAAATCCGTTACGGAACTTTGGGCAAACCGGGAATTTGATAAACTTGGAATTCCCTATTCTGTTGGAGGAGGCGAACCGAAAGAGGAAAGTAAGCAGCGTCGTATAGTGCTGGCGGAAGGAGAGACGGTGGTAGCGGTCGATTCGATAAAGGAAGAAAAGCGGTTGATTGCTTCACATAACCTAAGTGCAAAGGTTGGCTTTCTGTTTTTGGTGGACAAAGCGGCTTTCAGCCTTTTGAATGAATTATGGCAAGAAGATTTGAATGATAGACACACTTATTGTTCCGGTGCTCTTATGCTGCAATCGGAATTGCCGGGTGACAGGAAAGGAAAAAAGTTTATGGCCGGAGACTCAACGCTGATGACTGATAAGTTCAAATTAGGAACCTACTATCTGGATGATATGTATTTTCTTGAATTGACGGCTTATCTTTCACTTCCTTCCCCATGGTTGTGTGCCAATTGGGGAAAGACCGGTATTGTTTCTTCTTCTATTGTAGTTGTCCTTTGCTTGTGCATATTTGTCTTTCTCCTTTGGCATAATCGAAAGGAGGACAACGACGAGGCTGATCCGGATGATTTTGTAATACGCATCTCCGAAAATAAATATCAAATAGGCGGAGTCCTGTTTGATGAAGAGGCGTGTACGCTTACTTTTGAAGATCGAAGTGTGGTGAAATGTCCTATGCAGTCTTATAAACTACTTTCTGCATTTGTCCATGCGGAAAATCATTTCTTATCGAATAATCGGATTGTTGAAGTTTGTGGTTGGAGTTTAGAAAATATCAATATTAATCAAAACAGAAGAGTAACAGTAAGCCTTCTCAGGAAGTTACTTGACGCCGAGAAGTCTCATGTGAAGATAGAATCCGGTCAAAACGAGCAAAAAGAACAGGGCTTTTATATGCTTGTTGAAAAATGATAAGTGCCTTATTATTAGCATGGAAAGGGGAGTAATAAATTTTTTACTCCCCTTTTTTACTCCCGTAAATGCATTTTGAATCTATTTATTATTTACATTTGCCGGCATAACAATTATTGATGAAAAACATACTAATAAAATGAAGAACAAGATGAAAAAGATTCTGGTATTTATGGGAGTTGTAGCTATTGCTATAGGAGGACATGTTTACAATAAACAGTCATCTGTCAAGATGTCTTCTTTAATGTTGGAGAATATAGAAGCGTTGGCGGATTCAGAAACAGATGGTGTTCTTTGCTTTGGAAAAGGGTTGGTTGATTGTCCGCTTAATCACGATAAAGTATATACTTATTATGCTCCGTATAGCTTATATTATTAGCGTTATATCTGTCCTGCTATTCATTTCTTGTACTTCGAATCCGGTTGCTTCCGGTAAAACGTCATATACTGATTTCCCACAGGAGCAAAAATTGAAGGCAAAGACGATACGGCTGGATACAGCTTTATTCCGCTATCCTTCCCGTCTGCATGTCAGGGACGGGAAAGCAGTAGTGCTTGATTTGCATGGAACAGACTATTTCTTTCATACATTCAGCTATCCTGATTTTCGTTACCTGTCTTCTTTCGGGAGGCGTGGAGATGCACCGCAGGATATGCTTTCTGCCGAAAATTTCCGATGGAATGGGGCTTTTTTGTGGACATTAGATTCCAATAAGTCAGAATTAACAAGGTTTGGGTTTGCTTTATCCGGTGATTCACTGCTTCGTCAGGAAGCGGTGAATCTGGATAAGGATAGTCTCCGGGCATTGGATTTTGTGATGTGTGAGGACTCTACCTTTATCATTCCCGATTATTCGGGTGACAGTCGCTTTTGCAAAGTAAGCAAGAGTGGGAGATTGATGTATAAGTTTGGTGCTATTCCTACTGTCAACGAGGATGCCTTGCAGAATGCTCGTCCGGCTTTGGCGCAGGCGTGGCGTAGTTTTATAGACTATAATCCCCGAAACGGGATACTTGCTGTTGCCACTCAGTTGGGTGAAGTGCTCGAAATCTATAGTCTGAAAGACAGTACGCATGTTGTGTGCATGGGGCCGCATGGTGAGCCGGAATTTCAAGTATCCGGGGGATATGGTATTCCTACGGGTATCATGGGATTTAGTGATGTGCAGGTGACGGGTCGGGCCATTTATGCAGTCTTTCATGGGCGTTCATTCAAAGATATAGCACGGGATGCCCGGAATGGTATTAATCATCCGGATGGCGGGCAATTTATCTATGTGTTCAGCTTGACGGGAAAACCGTTAAAGAAATATGTACTGGATCATTACATTTGTGGCATATCGGTAGATGAGCAGCGTGGAGTTATTTATGCTACGGATGTGAATGAGGATGAGCCGATAGTAGAATACCATATAAATGGTATGTAGAGTTAATTAATTTATTAAAAGGAGCAGACGGTAAACGACTTGTTTCGCTGCAATAGAATACCGAATGCTCCGTAACCCCTAAAATTTAGAAGCCTGGCAAAGATACAAATTTTTAAGCAAAACGGAAATTGATTTCCGCTGTTACGATAGTGCAGTGTGAAATGTGCTCTAATGAGATAATTTATATCTTAATTCTTGACTGCATATAATTGTGCTTGATATGTTTTATTAGATAGATTTTCATTTTAAACAATATGAAAATGAAGAAGTTTATGAAAATTGCTTTTGTTGCAGTATTTGTAGCTGTAGCCGGATATGGAGTTTATGCTTCACAGAAGTCTGATGTTATGTCTGATTTGGTTTTGGCTAATGTTGAAGCATTGGCTGACGCAGAGATTGATGGAACGAACTGTAATGCGACATGGAATAGGGAATGTTGCGTTTGCTTTGGAAGACATCATAAATTTGCCATTCCTCGTACAACCACTGGTGCATGTGAGCATAAAACGTGCTCGACACACTCTTATTAAAATAAAAAAGGAGGAGGGATTGTACTCAATCCTTCTTCCTGATTTTCAGATAGTAATTACCTACTTTTTGCTTTGATAAATATTGCGTAAGAGTAGATTATGTAAATGTAAGTATTATGAAAAAAAAATGCTACTTTTTTATTTTTATTTTCTTTTTGTTTGGGTGCAAATCTAAAAATACACAATATGAGAGAAAATCATATACGCTATTAGATAATGAGATAATGACTACTATGCCGGGAAGTCTCATTGTTGCCGGTGATTACTTGGTATGGGAAGACCCTTTTGCCCGTGATTATTTTGTGCATGTGCATGATAAGGAAACAGGTAAAAAGATCGGGGTTATGGGAAAGGTAGGTGAAGGACCTCAGGAATTTATTACGGGAGGAATTAGCCAAATAGCTATTGATAATCGCTTTTTTGCTGATGATGCCAATGGAAAAACGAAAGGCTTTTTGTCATTAGATAGTTTGATTTTGAATAAAGAAACCTTTGTGCCATTATCTGATTCCGAACAATTGTCTCGTCCGGTTATGACAGAACTGGCGAAAGATTTATTCGTAGGAATAACAGAAAATGGGGATAAAGACTATTTTAAAGCTAACATTCAAGGGCAAAATTCTACTTTCGGAGTTTATCCTGTATCGGAGGTAAGGCAACATGTTGGAGGAAATATGACCTATAATCCGGAAAAGAAATCTTTGGTTTATGCTTCCTTCAATTTCCCATACTTAGTTCTTTATCAAAAAACAGGGAATACCTTTAGTTTATTGTGGGAACGGAAATCTAATGGAAATGAATATGAGGTCGTTGATGACCAAATTATTTTTGATCGCACTATTGGTGGTATTCACGAAGTTTGTATGAGTAAAGACTATATCATAACTTTGGAACGGGATAGGGATAGAGATCCGATAGATGAATCTACCGTTGGACGGGATGTGAGCAAATGTCCCCATACTGTTTTCTTATATGATTATGATGGTAATTTGGTTAAGATTGTGGATTTAGGAATACCGGTAATGCGCATTGCGGCTGATTGCCAGGATAATGTTCTGTATGCTATTGGGGCGGATCCGGATTATATATTGGTGAAATATGAATTATAGAGGATTATATCTTATTGGCTTTTGCTGTATTATCAGCATTTTGACCTCCTGCAATGAGGAAAAGCGCACAGTTCCGGTTTGTTACAAGCACTCTTTTCCTATTGATACGGTTATGCCCGTACAAGAGTATGCCGTGGAAGATGATGCAAAGCTCCCGCAATTATTTAAATTGAAGAATAGATTGCTTGTTTTTGGTGATTATGATATGATGAGTATTTATTCTTATCCGGAATTACAACTGATTTGTAATCAGGAGGGACCTGATGGAGCTTCTAAAACCATAGGAGAGGGAAAGTTGTACATTGAAAAACAAGGTAAGGTTGAGGTCTATGAATTGGAAAATGATTCTTTGGTTCAAACATCTTCTTTTACAATAGCAAACAAAGTGCCTTATTCCATCGGTACGGTGCAGGAATTGCGACCAGATGTTTATATTTATCCTGATATGTATGATTTTCCGGGAATGCGTGAGTTTCATATCATGGATACTCAAAAGCTGCAATGTGTATCGAAAGGAGACTATCCGGAAGATGACAAGCGCTTTAAGAGACGTAGGGACTTCAAGGTAGGCTATATGCATAGTTTGCGAGTGAAGCCTGATAAAAGTGCTTTTGTCGTTGTCTATTCTCTGCTAAGCCGTGTACGTATTTATGATAAGGAAGGTGAGCTGTGCCATGATATTTTTCTGGAGAACGAAGCCGGTAATTATAAGGTTGTACCGAAAAATGCTTCTGAACGATATTGGCATTTTGGGCAATCCTTTGTGACAGACAAATATATCTATTTACTGAATCCGGATAAATTGGGAATAGCTGATGCGGAGCCACGATGCAATATTCTTGTGCTGGATTGGGATGGTAATTTGGTAGCCAGATATAAATTGAATGTGTGGGTATATGACTTTTTTGTTGATGAGGCAAGTGGCATCATTTTTGGCAGTTGCTGGGGGAATTTAAAAAAGGATGCTTTTTTTTCATTGAATGCATTGACATAAATTTTACTGATTATGAAAAAGTACATAGTATTATTATGGGCATTATTTCTTATTGCTTGTAGCAACTCAAGAAAGCAGGATGTTATTACTTTATTACAAGATTGGGAAGGTAGAGAGGTACGGTTTCCAAATCATCCTGTCTTTACTGTTCAAGGAAGAGATACTGTGAACTTCCAGATAGAAGATAAATGCAAGATTATAACCTATGTGGATTCAACCGGATGTACTAGCTGTAAACTGAAGTTTTCTGAGTGGAAAGAGCTTATGAATACCATTGATTCCCTTCGACCTGATTCAGTTCAGTTCCTTTTTTTCTTTTTTCCAAAGAGGGGGACGGAAATTTATCAAAGTTTGCTGGCAGATCGATTTAAGTATCCGGTTTGCATTGATGAGGAAGACTCATTAAATAAACTGAATAGCTTTCCTTCTGATATGGCTTTTCAGACATTCCTATTAGATAAAGATAATAAAGTAAAGGCAATAGGTAATCCTGTTCATAATCCTAAGATAAAGGAACTGTATATGAAGATTCTTATGGGAGAAGAAACTACAGGGACAAATGAAGGCATTAATTTAATGACAGAAGTCAGTATTGACAGTACATCCTTATCCTTAGGCGATTTTGATTGGGAAAAAGAACAAAAAGTAGTTTTTACATTAAAAAATACAGGAAATAAGCCATTGGTCATCGATGCAGTTTCAACGTCTTGTGGTTGTACTGAAGTGGAATATGATAAGGAGCCTGTTCGTCCGGAATCTTCAATGACTCTTTATGTGGCTTATAAAGCGGAACATCCTGAACATTTTAACAAAACGATAACTGTATACTGCAATACCAAAGCTTCTCCATTACTTCTGAAAATAATGGGAAATGCAGAATGAGTATGAAAAATAATATATATTCTTGTATACCCTGTTTCTTCTTATCTGTTCTCTTGTGGAGTTGTGTTTCTGATAACGGACGTCGTTTGGAAGAAACATTAGTCTTTGCCGGAGAAAATCGTACGGAGTTAGAAAAGGTATTACTGCATTATCAGGATGATTCATTGAAGCTGGAAGCTGCCCGATTCCTTCTTATTCACATGAAAGACCGTCATTCTTATCGGGGTGCTGGAATAGACAGTGTGCGGCAGGCTTTGATTGAAACCAGCTGTCAACAGGGTTTTATGGAGCGTGGACGGCGGGATAAATGGCGTAGCTTTTCTTATGTAGGCTCACCAAAGGTGTATGATGCGCAGGTGATAAAAGCGGATTATTTGATAGAAAATATAGATTTAGCTTTTGAAGCCTGGCAACAGCGTGGATGGGATAAATATTGTCTGTTTGATGATTTTTGTAATTACTTGCTTCCTTATTGGGTGGGTGACGAAATTCCTGACTGTTGGCGGCGCATATATCGGGAGCGTTTTCTGCCGGTGTTGGATTCCCTCTATCAGGGGACAGATATTATGGTTGCTGTAGATAGTTTACAATCTTATTTGCAGCGTAATATGAACTTTTGTTATAACAATGATTTCAGTTTTCCACATGCTGGGGGAATTTTTATTCTGGAACATTGCATCGGGACATGTCGGGAAGAGACGGATTTTTTAGTCTATCTGTTAAGGGCATTGGGCATACCGGTTGCTGTAGATCGCTATATTTATTCGCCGGACACTTTTTTAGCTCATAGCTGGAATGTGTTCCGTGATACCACCGGACATTTTATCCCTACTGAACTGCAACGGACAGGAGTGACGCGTGAATGGGTGAATCATCGTTCTAAAGGGAAAGTTTATCGTGTTTTTTCTGTACCGCAAGAGCAATATTCAATTTTTGGCACTCTGCTTAAAGATGTCACTACTGACTATTATCCTGCAAATGAAATGCGGATTGCAGGAATCCAGAGTAGTGCCGGAGAGGGATTGATTGGCGTTTTTTCAATGAATGGTTGGATTCCTATCGGTAGGTACAGGTGGCACGACGGAGAGGCTTTAGTGGAAAATCTTGAAATAGAGCAGATTTATCAGCCATTGGTGCATACTGTAGCTGGCTGGAAAGAGAGTGGATGCCCCTTTATACCGCAAGCAGATGGTACGGTGCTCTCTCTTGTACCGGATACGACGCAGTGGGAGAGTGTCCGGTTGGTGAGAAAACATCCGTTGACGCAATATTGGGTAAGGCAAATGCGGGAAATGGACGGTGTGTGTTTCTTTGGGAATAATACTCCAGACTTAAAAAATGCAGAATTGTTAGCAGTCTCGGTTTGTGACAGTACTTATAATCGGGAATGTAGGTTAGTAGTTTCTGCAAAGCGGAAATACCGCTACTTGTGGGTATGCCCACCTGTGGGAAAACGGTTGAATATGGCAGAAGTAGCCATTTATGCAGATAGTAGTTGCGATAGGAAGCTGGACTGCCGGGTAGAGGTATGCGCTCCACCTGTGTATAACTTAAAGGAATATTCGATAGATAAAGCTTTTGACGGGCAAAATCTGACACGTTATGAGTCTGGAAAAGAAGATGTCCCTTGCATGCTTGACCTGAAAACTCCAACGCTAATTGGTGGAATTATCTATGTGCCACGTAATGATGACAATTATGTTAGTCCGGGTGACTATTATGAACTCTTTTATCAGGATGGGATGAAAGGTTGGATTTCATTAGGGGCGAAAGTTGCTGAGTTTGATTATTTGGAATATAATCATGTACCTGCCGGGGCTTTACTCTGGTTACACAATCGGACAAAGGGAGTAGAAGAACAAGTTTTTCGTTGGAAAGAAGGAAAACAGGTATTTAATTATAGACTAAAATAAATAGGAACTATAAAGGTATTACAGATGGAAAAGAAGTATTACAGGCTTTCATTCTTCATAGATAAAGTGTTCAGGTTGGTCATGATTGCCTGTATACTCTTTGTACTCTATTTGTTGCTGGGAGTCACGACCTTTGCAACTTTTAAAGTTCCTACAGATTCTATGAAACCTGCTTTGCTGCCGGAAGATTGTATTCTGGTTAACAAGTGGGTAATGGGAGGACGTATTTTCGACGTATGGGATGCTTTGGAGGGGAAGGAAGTGGAGATAACCCGCCTCCCGGGGGTTGGAAAAGTGGAACGGAATGATGTATTAGTCTTTAATTTTCCATATCCGGAGCGTTGGGATAGCATAAGTTTAGATGTAATGAAATACTATGTAAAGCGCTGTGTTGCTTTGCCGGGTGATACATTTGAAATAAGAGATGCACGCTATTATGTACGTGGTTATGATGGGGGACTGGGGAATATCCGGCAGCAAGATTGTCTGTGTTTACAACTAAATGGGATAGCTGATGATCACTCTGCCCGTGAACGGGGAATATGCTTTAATGCGTATCCGTTCAATGATATTGTAAATTGGAATATAGTAGAATTTGGACCGTTTTTTATTCCTGCTAAAGGTGCGGAAGTATTGATGACTCCACTGAATAAAGTTCTTTACCGGAATGCGATAGAATGGGAGCAAAAGAAACCTCTTACTCTGAAAGGTGATACCGTATTGTTAGGCGATAGTGTAATACGGAAGTACTCTTTCCGGCAAGATTATTATTTTGTTGCAGGAGATTTGGCTATAAATTCTCAGGATTCCCGTTACTGGGGGCTGTTGCCGGAACCTTTTATTGTTGGAAAGGCTGTCAGGATATGGAAATCAGTGGATAAGAGGACGGATAGAGTGCGATGGAATAGAATATTCAAAAAGATAGAATGATGATAGGATGGACCCATAAAATAAGAGAGGCTACAGTTGCCTTATTGCAGTTTGTAGCTGTTTGTTCACTGCTGAGTATGGTATGTGCGACAACTCCTGAATTGCCTGCGGGAGAAACCATCGGCCAGTGGGTGTGGTTTGGGAAAGCCGTAATGCTTTCGGCGGGATGTATAATCGTTTCTTGTCTGCTACAGCTCTTAGGAAAAACTTCCTGGACAGATATTTTGTGTTTCCGGCATTTCTTTGTTCATGTGGCTTGGAGCCTGGTATTGTTAGGGACAATTGAAGCCGTTTGGGGCTTGCGGCAATTATATGGATTTTCTGTTTCCGGGCATTCACGGTATGCACTGACAGGTTCTTTCTTCAACCCCGGTCCGTATGGGGGATATTTAGCGATGATATTACCTGTTTGCCTGCATTTGTATTTACGTGCCTGTGAGTGGAAAAGCACAGATGTTCTTCATAAAATAGAAAAAGTGACGGCAGGGCTTGCCGGTATTCTGATCTTATGTGTACTACCGGCCACAATGAGCCGTTCTGCCTGGATTGCTGCTGCAATAAGCTGTGCATGGGTGGCGTATATGCATCGTGACAGACGTAAGTGGGGCGTATTGTGGCGGAGATATAAGAAACGTTACCTTACATGGGGAGTGGTCGGGCTTTTTGTTCTGATATTAGGAGGTGCTGGTATTTTCTTTTTGAAGCCTGACTCTGCTATGGGACGTCTGTTTATGTGGAAAATTACTTGTAAAGCTATCGTAGAACATCCTTGGGGATGTTATGACGGATTTGCTTATGCCTATGGTGAAGCGCAGGAAAAATACTTTGGTAGCGGAGACTATACAGCTTGGGAAGAACGTGTGGCCGGAAGTCCGGAATATGCTTTCAATGAATATCTGGAACTGGCGTTAACAGCCGGAGTTATGATTTGTGTCATGTTCCTCTTGACTATTGGGATAGTTCTGTGGTTAGGGACAAAATGGGGGCGTTATGAAATTTGCGGAGCACTCATATCCTTGCTTGTTTTCTCTTTTTCTTCTTATCCCATGTATTTTCCGGTTTTCGTGGTAACCGGTATATGTCTGCTGTTTGCTTGTGGAGCCGGTGATGTGGGCGGAAAAATTCTTATTTGCAGCGCTTGTGCACTGATATGGGTAGTGGGGCTTAACGGTAAATGGCAACGGGAGGAAGATGCATGCCGGGATTGGGTGTATGCGAGGATGATTTATCATCAGGGAAATTATACTGCTGCCAATGAGGCTTACCGTAAGCTCTACCCGCAGTTGGAAGAAAAGGGGGGATTCTTGTTTGAATATGGGCATAGTTTGCATAAGTCCGGTCGTTATGATCAATCTAATTTGCTTCTGGAACAGGCTGTCTTATATAGTGCTGATCCAATGGTATTGAATATTATAGGTAAGAATTATCAGGAAATGCAATACTATGAAAAGGCTGAAACTTATTACCTGGCATCGGTCCGCCGGTTGCCGGGGCGGATTTATCCCTACTACCTGCTGGCAAAACTCTATGCGGAACCGGGCTATCGGAATAGGGAGAAGTTTGAGAAGATGCAACGGATTGTATTGACTAAAGAGCCGAAAGTGCATTCCACCGCTATCAGGGAAATGAGGGGCGAAGTGGAAAAGATAGGGAACGACTGGTGTAATACGAAGATTGAATAGGTTAATATGATATAACATGGTGGATATGGATACGTATAAGGATAGTTGGAATGCTTGTCTGCTGTACCGCAATAAACAGTTGACAAAACAATTGAAGGATTACCAGAAAGCTTCGGCATTAGCCGGATGTTCTTCTTCTTTGATAGTGGCAATGGGGCAGTTGCTGTGTCTTCATCAAAAACCTGCTTATGGTATAGTCAAGGATGAGGCTGAATGGAGGGATCTGTTTATCGTCATAGACTTGTTTTATGGTGGGTGCCTGTCAGAAGAATTAGTGTCATTTCGTTTAAGTGCCCAGGAATTGAGGTTGTGTTATCTGTTACGTGCTCACTTGGATAATAGGACAATCGCGCTTCTGTTTAATATAGTTCCCCGGTCTGTATTGAAAGCAAAACAGCGCATTAAAAATAAGTTGGCATTATCAGCTACGGATAGTTTGGATAAGTATATACAACAATGCTGATTGTCACTAATATAGATATCAATTCCGCCAACGCCTACTTGTAGTGAAATCATAGAAAGACTTCTTATTACAGTTAAATACGAATAAATTTGCTCTAACCTTCAATTTATTCTATATTTGCAACTTAAGTGACAAGTTCTTCAAATTGTCCGAATATGATAAACTACTTGATAAAAATTATAACGACCCTCTGGTTCATATCCTTTTGTCTGCAAGTTAGTGTTGCTCAGGAGATTGATATTAATCAGACCAGAAAACACCTGCTGCAAACACTACAAGACAATTCCGTCGACAAACAGCAGAGGATGGAGCTGTATATTGACTTGTACGACTTGTCCGACGATGTGACAAGCAAACGTACCTATATTAACGAATCGCTGCAACTGGCTATTCAGTTGAAAAATCAGATATATATTTTTGAGACACTGGATATTCTTTGTCGCAGTTATAAAGATGAACCGGACTCTTTGCACTACTATCAGCAGATAGGAGAAGAGTGTCTGGAAGGGGCTTATAAGAACTTTTATATGGCATGGCTCAAAGCTTTTCCTTCTGTTTGCAAGATGGATGAGGCGGAGAAACCTGATGAAGCCAATGAAGAAATTTCACGGTATAAACGCCACAAGGTAAATCTCTCCGATAAATCGCAGGAAGTGCAATGGGAGATGATTCTTTGTTCGGCAATGGAGTGCATCAATTACTTTTCACCGTCTGTTACGAATTTGGGAGACCGCATCGTCCATTTGAAGAATATTCAACAGTTGGTCAGAGATTTACCTTTTGAGGTAAGTTATAAGTTCAATTGGTATTATCTGACTCGTATCGAGTTCATTTATCGTGCTGAAGGAAAAGCTGAAGAAGCAGCGAAGGCTGTTGAGGCTTTGGAACAAATGGAGCAACTATACGATAGCCAGTTTGAACTGCCTTTCTACAAGAGGCGTGCTTATATCCGTAACCGTAGCCGTGAAGCCTTACGTATGGGTGTTTATAGCGAAATGCTTTATTTCGTAGATGCTATAGGCAGGAAAAGAGCTGATGATATTTATTCCCGGATGAAAACGTACTATCAGGATAAGACTTCAGAGACAGATGAAAGATCGTTCTTGGCTGCCGCTTTCCGCTATTATCTTTATACAGCACAATACGATCTTGCCATGCGGACGGTGGATGACTTGCTGGAACGGACAGATTCCACCGACACAAATGAGCGGACTGAGTTGCTGGCGAAGAAGATTAACCTGGTTACCCAATGGAAACAGCATTACAAAGAAGGATTTGACGCCTTTTGGGAATATACCAGCTTGATGGAAGATAATCATGTGGAGGAGACGAATGAACAGTTGGCTGAGATGAGGTCATTGTTTGAAGTGGACAAACTAAAGATAGAACAGGCCGAACTTCAGGCACGTTATCATCGTATCGCTCTTGCTGTGCTCATAGTCCTGCTTCTGGTTTTCTTTATCTGGGGACTTTATCAGTACTTGTTGACGAAACGGCTGAAAGCAACGAAGCGGGCACTGATTCTGTCGAATGAGAAAGTTGCTAAGGAAAGCGAACGAGCCAAAGCAAGCGACCGTATGAAGACGGAATTCCTACAGTCAATGTGTCATGAGATACGTACTCCACTCAATGCTATCTGTGGTTTCAGTACCCTGTTGCTGAATGAAGATTTGTCCCAGGAAGATAAAAAAGATTTTCCGGTTATCATTGAAAAGAACTCCAATCAATTGACTGAATTGTTCGAGGACATCCTGCAAGTATCGGACTTAAGCAGTTCGTTAGAGTTGCTTCCTATGGAACAGGTGGATATATTGTCGATTTGTGCCGGGCTTCTGGATATATGTAAGAGAAGAGCAGGAAATCCCGAAATCACCTGGTTATTTGAATCGGGATCGGACGAATGTCTTGTAAAAACGAATGCCCAATATCTGCAACGTGTTGTGGAACACCTCCTGAACAATGCTGCAAAGTTCACGGTTGCCGGTACTATTTGTATGAGCTTGGTGCATACCGAAGGAAAAGTACGTATTATGGTGAGCGATACGGGAATCGGTGTTCCGGCTGATAAGGCCGAATATATATTCGACCGTTTCACTAAATTGGATGAATTTATGCCCGGCACCGGATTGGGGCTTTATTCCTGTCGCCTCATTGTCACTCGTCTGGGTGGTTCCATTTATCTCGATACATCTTATCGGGATGGCGCATGTTTCTGCATTGATTTGTCGGATGAGAAGTGATTTTTCTATTTCCGGGCGTGGAAATAAAAGATAATCACGTATATTTGCTTTCATTAAAAGCAAAAACTATGGAAGAACAAGCCAATTACATCAAACGTATAGAGATACACAGGTTGTGGGATCGCTTTGACATAGCTTGGGACTTACGTCCCGACGTGAATATCCTTTCCGGTATCAACGGAGTGGGGAAAACCACGATCCTCAACCGTTCCGTCCACTATCTGGAAGAACTTTCGGGGGAGATAAAGAACGGCGAGATAGAAGGCGTACGTGTTACCTTCGACCGTCCGGATGCGACGTATATCCCTTACGACGTAATTCGTAGTTACGACCGCCCCTTGATTATGGGCGACTTTACCGCCCGCATGGCCGATCCGAACGTCAAATCCGAACTAGACTGGCAACTTTATCTCTTGCAACGCCGATACCTCGATTACCAGGTGAATATTGGCAACAAGATGATCGAACTCCTTTCCGGTGATGAGGAACAACGTTCACAAGCCGCTTCTTTATCCCTTCCCAAGCGGAAGTTCCAGAATCTGATGGATCAGTTATTCAGCTATACCCGCAAAACCATAGATCGCCGCAGCAATGAAATCATCTTCTATCAGGACGGTGAACGCTTGTTGCCCTATAAACTATCTTCCGGTGAAAAACAGATGCTGATTATCCTGCTCACCGTGCTGGTGCGCGACAATGCTCATTGTGTCCTCTTTATGGATGAACCCGAAGCCTCTCTTCACATCGAGTGGCAGCAAAAACTTATCGGTATGATACGTGAATTGAATCCCAATGTGCAACTGATACTTACCACCCATTCTCCCGCCGTCATCATGGAAGGCTGGCTGGATGCGGTGACGGAAGTGAGCGATATATCGGTGGAAATTAGGAATTAATAATTATCTCCCCATGGCTACTTCTTTAAAACATAATCTTACATCCGCCTATTTCAATGCCGCCAACAAGCTTTATCCCAAGAAGGCGCGGCGTCGCATTGTGGCGTATGTGGAAAGTTACGATGATGTAGCTTTCTGGCGCACATTGTTGGCTGAGTTCGAGACAGATGAATATTATTTCCAGGTGATGCTGCCTTCGGCTACCTCTCTTGCCAAGGGTAAGAAGATGGTGCTGATGAATACGCTGAACACTACTGAATTGGGCAAGAGCCTGATAGCCTGTGTGGACAGTGACTACGACTTTCTGTTACAAGGCAAAACGAGTGTTTCACATAAGATAAACAGTAGTCCCTACATATTCCAGACGTACGCATATGCTATCGAGAATTTCCATTGTTATGCTGAAAGCTTGCATGAAGTTTGCGTGCAGGCTACATTGAACGACCGTATGCTGATTGACTTTCCTGCTTTCCTGAAGCGTTATTCGCAAATTGTCTATCCGCTCTTTCTCTGGAACGTCTGGTTCTATTGCCAACGAGATACTTATACTTTTCCGATGTATGACTTCAATGCATGCACCCGTTTGCAGGAAGTCAATGTACATCATCCCGAACGAACACTGGAGCCCGTGCAGCGTGCCGTTGCCAAGAAACTTTCCGAGATGCGCAGACGTTTTCCGCGAAATATCAAGTCGGTGGAGGCTTTGGGTGTGGAACTGGAGAAGCTGGGCCTGAATCCTGATACTACTTATCTCTACATACAGGGGCATCACCTCATGGATGGTGTTGTGATGAAACTTCTTATCCCCGTATGCACCGTGCTGCGTCGCGAGCGCGAACAGGAAATCAAGCGTCTGGCGGCCCACAACGAGCAATTCCATAACGAACTGACCAGCTATGAGAATAGCCAGACCAACGTCAGCTTGATGTTGAAAAAGAACAGCGGATACAAGAACCTTTACTTGTATCAGTGGTTAAAAGAAGATATAGGAGACTTCCTGAACAGGGAGCGATAATTACTAACCATTAACACCAAAATTAATTCTTAGTATCATGAGCATTGTACAACAAATTAACGAAGGACTTCAGGCTTTAGGTTTCAGCCAGTCATTGGCTGGCCAGTTAGATCAATTTATAGCATTCCTGGGAGTTCTCCTGGTAGCTTATCTGGCGGATACTGTTTGCCGGAAGATCTTGCTGAAAGTCGTTTCGCGTTTGGTAAAGCAAACAAAAGCCACTTGGGATGACATTGTTTTCGACCGCAAGGTGATGGTGCATCTTAGCCGTATGGTGGCACCTATTCTTATTTACATCCTGCTTCCTCTGGCATTTTCCGACGCGGAGTCGGCAACGTTGGCGCTTATCCTGCGCTTCTGCCTCATCTTTATCATTATTATGTTTCTTAGCTTCATCAGTTCGCTGCTTGCAGCTGTCTATACTGTTTATAGCGAGAAGGAACAGTTCCGTGACCGCCCTTTGAAGGGACTCTTGCAGACAGTGCAGGTCATCCTTTATTTTGTCGGTGGCATCATCGTTGTCAGCATACTCATAGACCGTTCACCCGGTGTATTGCTCACCGGTCTGGGAGCTTCGGCTGCCGTGCTGATGTTAGTATTCAAAGACAGTATCATGGGCTTTGTTTCCGGTGTGCAGCTTTCTGCCAACAATATGCTGAAAGTAGGCGACTGGATTACCATGCCTAAGTATGGAGCGGACGGTGATGTAATAGAAGTGTCATTGAATACAGTGAAGGTTCGTAATTTCGACAAAACCATCACTACCATTCCGCCTTACTTGTTCGTAAGCGACTCTTTCCAGAACTGGCGTGGTATGCAGGAGAGTGGCGGACGCCGTATCAAACGTTCTATCAATATCGATATGAACAGTGTGCGGTTCTGTACGCCTGAAATGTTGGCGAAGTATCGCAAGATACAGCTCTTGGCAAACTATGTTGAACAGACGGAACAAGTGATTAAGGAGTATAATGAAGAGCATCATATTGATAACTCCATCCTTGTGAACGGTCGCCGCCAGACGAATCTTGGTGTCTTCCGTGCTTATCTGAATTGTTACCTGAAGAGCCATCCGGGTGTAAATCATGATATGACCTGTATGGTGCGTCAGCTTCAGCCTACCGATCACGGTATACCATTGGAACTGTATTTCTTCTCTGCAACCACATCCTGGATACCTTACGAGGATTTGCAGTCTGATGTCTTCGACCATCTGTTGGCTATTATTTCTGAGTTTGATCTTCACGTATTCCAGTCACCATCCGGTGAAGATTTCCGCGAAAGGCTTAATTGAGATAATTGGCACTGGTTCTCGATATTTTCTCATCAAGGATGGGAACAGATCAACAAAAGCAAACGCCGGACAGTTCCTCTGAACTTGTCCGGCGTTGCCTTTGTAGAAGCTATTGCTTCGTGAATTATGTGTGTTTCTCGTTTTATTGTTTGATCCAGTTGCCGCTTGTCCAGTTGTCTCCTGTCTTTACAGCTCCCTTATATTCGGCTTTGGTGAAGAAACTGTCGGCACTGAGGTCTTTGCCACCATCGATGGTGCCTTCGTAGAGATTCTCCCAAGTGAAGTTCTGTGCAGTGAGGTTGCCCGTTGCTGCTGCGAACATATCGTTGGTGTAAATGCCTTCTTTAGAAGATAATGTTTTGCTGATAGCTACATACTCCAGTTTAGACACACCCTCTTTCAGGGCTGTTTCAGTTTCTGTGGTTTCTACGGTCAGAGGTTGACCTTTGCCGGTGATGAGCGTATTGTAAAGTTCCACTTGTGTTCCGGCACGCAGGCGTACGCCCTGTTTGCTGCCACCGTTGCCAATCAGTGTGAGGTTGGCGAGGATGGGGTGGGCAACGGGAGTAGCAGCGAAGTTCGTACCGTTGTTGTCACATTCCAGCAGACAGTCGCAGTCATACCCCAGTGTTTCCGCTGCTTCCTGATAGGCTACGAGGAACTGGGCTTTTCCGTTCCAGCCTTCAGTCCAGTCGAAGGAGTCATCGCTGCAACTGGTAGATACGCAGTATTTTATGTTAACGGACCCGCCGAAGAATTCGAAACCGTCATCAGAACCTTGGTAAGCCTGGCAATATTCTACTGTGGTGCCGTTGCCTACGCCATAGAAGGTGAAACCATTGGCTTCGTGTTCCTCATCGAAAGCGTATCCGCTGTATTCGATACGTACGTAGCGCAGTGTACCGGAGTTGTCGGCATCGTTGTTACCCCCGTAAGTGGCACCGCCTATTTCAGAGCTGCCTGTGCCGCCGGCTACATTGGTGTGTGCATATCCGCAGATGTGGATACCGCCCCAGGCTCCGGCTTCTTTCTTTTCGGAGGTCATTACGATGGGGTTTTCGGCAGTACCCTGCGCGTCGATCTTGGAACCTTGTTCTACGAGGATGTAGTCTACGATGTCATCGTGTTTGGCGATGATGGTTACACCCGGTTCTATTTTCAGTGTGGCGCCATTCTTCACTTTGTATTCTCCGGTCAGGTAGTAGGTTTTTCCTTCTGCCAGAGTCTTGCTGGTGGTTATTTCACCTTTCAGTTCTTCAATGGTCTCTTCGGCTATACCGCTTTTCAGTGTCCAGCCTTGTGTCCAGTCGTTGCTTGCGGGTACTGCACCCTGGTAGGCGGCTTGAGTGAAGAAATTGTCATCGCTCAGGTTTTTCCCGCCTTCGATAGTGCCTACATAGCAGTTGGTGAACATGACGCTATAATTGATGATATTGTGGTTACCGTCTTTGGTGAATTCATTGGAAGAGTAGATACCTTCCTTGCAGCTTATGTTCGTGGCCAGTGTGATGTATTGCAGCTCGGAGCTACCATCCATCAAAGCATTTTCTGTTTCTGTAGTTTCGGTGGTGAGGCATTGCCCTTTGCCTTTTACAATGGCGTTGTAGATTTTTGCCTTTGTACCGGCACGCAGGCGGATACCTTGCTTAGACTCTCCGTTACCTATCAGTGTCAGGTTGGCAAGTGTGGGGCAGGCTACGGGCGTTGCACCGAAGCTCTTGCCGTTGTTGTCGCACTCCATCAGGCAGTCGCAGTCGTATCCCAGTTCGTCTTTGGGGCTTTGGTAAGCTACGAGGAACTGTGCTTTGCCGTTCCAGCCTTCGGTCCAGTCGAAAGAGTCGTCGCTACAGTCGGTAGATACCAGATACTTCACATTGACGGAACCGCCGAACCATTCGAAACCATCGTCGGAACCCATGTATGCCTGGCAATACTCTACTGTTGTTCCGTTTCCTACACCGTAGAAGGTGATACCGTTGGCTTCGTGCTCTTCGTCGAAGGCAAATCCGGTGTACTCTACACGAACATACCGCAATGTACCGGAATTGTCGGCGTCATTATTGCCACCATAGGGTGCGCCGCCTATTTCCGAACTACCCGTTCCGCCTTCGGCATTGGTGTGTGCGTATCCGCAGATGTGGATACCGCCCCATGCGCCCGGTTCTTTCTTTTCGGAAGTCATCACGATAGGGTTGCTGGCAGTGCCTTGTGCATTTATCTTGGCTCCTTGTTCTATGAGGATGTAGTCTACCACATCGTCATGTTTGGCAATAATGGTGACGCCTGCGGGAATCTTCAGTGTGGCACCGTTCTTTACGTGTATGCCGCCACTTAGCGTGTAAGTCTTTCCGGCTTCCAATTCCGTATAGCTTTCGATGTCTTTCGTCAGTTCATACTTGTCGTCTTCACCGCCGTCCCCGTTTCCAGGTTCGTTGTTGTCGGTACATGCAGTGAATAAGGTCATACTTGCCGCGAGGGCCATAGTCATGAATTTCCAATTTGATGTTCTCATACTAATAATCGTTTAGTTGATAAAATGAGTTCCTATTGTTTGTCTCTCTCAAAGTTTTTCTTTTCTCTTACAGGTCATAGCTGAAGCCAACTTCAAAGCCTGTACCCTTTCTGAAGCGTTCCACTTCTACTTTATCTCCGGTGGTAGGCACTTCTTGCTTGAAGAGGATGTCTTGGTTCAGCAGGTCGTTGACTTGCAACTTCACCGCGAAACGCCGGTTGAAGCGGTAACTGCCTGTAAAGTTCAGCGTGTGTACCGGCTGCTGCTTGATGTCTCCCAGACCGGAGATGCCTACGGAGTGGATGCGGGGACCTTGCAGATTGTAGAGCAGGGCAACGCTGAGTTGGCGGTCGTTGCTGAAAGCGGGTGAATAGGTGAGGTCTGCATTTGCCAGGTAGGGCGATGCTCCCTGCAAGGCACGCTGGCTGTTGGTGTAGGCGCCGCCTTCGGGCAGTTTCACGTTAGTGTACATATACGAGCCGTTCACGCCGAAACGCAGGTCTTTCACTATCTCTTTGCGGAATTCTATCTCCACCCCCGTTGCCATACCGTTGTCCGCATTGCGGAAAGAATGCACGGCGGAACCGCCTGACAGAGTCTGTACACGCTCTATCGGTGCTTTCAGGTGCTTGTAGTAGGCGGTGATGGAGAGCATATCCCCATTCTTTTCAAAGAGTTCGTAGCGCAGATCGATGTTATAGTTGTAGCCGTTTTGCAAATCAGCGTTACCGCGTATCTGTGCCGAACCGTAGGATTCCTGATAGAGGAAGGGGGCCATTTCGATAAACGAAGGACGCGTCACTGTGCGTGAGAAGGCAAAACGCAGACTGTTCTTTTCGTTCATCTGGTATTTCATGTTCAGTGAGGGGAAAAGGTCGTTTTTGTTCAGTTCACTGCGTTCGGCTTTTCCGCCATCGGTGTAGTAGTCTACCCATTGCTTGCTGATTTCGTAGCGTACTCCCAGGTTCACCAATAACGGGGCTATGGGGTAGTATTCAGTGGCAATGTATCCTGCATAAATGCTGTTACCGGCTGTATAGCTATCTTTGGGCTGCTTCTTCCGGTCTATGGTGATGGAACCGTTTTCTACATTTTCCATGTTGAGGAAGGAGTCGGTATCGTAGATGTCGGTGATGGTAGGGTTCAGTTTGTTCAGGTTGTAGTAGAAGCGTGTACCCATATAGTCACGATTCTTGTCTTTATAGGTGAAACCGGCCTGCAACTTGTTGTTGTCGCCAAAGCGGTAGCTGACGGTGAGGTCGCCCACCCACTCATCTTCATTCAGTGAGCCGAAGTAACGCATGGTTTCTTGGCGGTTCAGTTTGAAGAGTTTTATCTGGTCATCTTCACGGATGAACATTACTTGGCGGCGGTCGGGTTCGTCGCTGGAGGTCTTGCTGTACGAGCCGCTCCAGTTGAGGTCCCACTGTTTGCCGAAGTGGTGCTTGCCGTTTACTTGATGGTTTTGCAGACTGTAGATGTGTGTCACGTTGTTGCTGCCTATCAGATGGTGGTCTTCGTAGTCCACACCTTCACGCCTCATATAAGTGTCGATGGCATTGCGGGCGTAGAAGAAGGTATATCCGATGTGGTCGGAAGTGCGGAAACTGTAGCCGAGATTACCCAGCGCGGCAATCTTTAACTCGTTGCTGTAGCTGTCGTAGTTGAATTCATTCAGGGTATTTCCTGTAGCTTCTAGGGTACGTATGGAGGCATTGTCCATGGTTTGCAGGTCGTTGCTTACTCCTATGGAGCCCAGAACGCTGACTTCATTTCCACCCAGGGTGAAACGTTTGCCGAAGCCGATATTTCCGCCGAATTCGGGTAGGGCAGTCTTTTTACTAACCTGAAAACTGGTGTTGAAGAGGCGGTTGTGGCGTGCATACTCTTCAAAGTCTGTTAATGACATGTCTATCAGTTTCTGATCCAGAGAAGGAGTGTTGAACAGAGAGCCGTCGCGGTCCATCCGGTAGAAATCTTTGCCTAGCGTATTGAACTTGCCACCTGCATTGAAGCTGATGGACAGAAAATCACTGCCTACATTCTCTTTGGTACTGATGTCGATGTGTGCTCCTGAGTAGTCGGCGAATGCACTGGCGTCATATACTTTGCTCACGGTAATATTCTGTACGGTAGATGCAGGGAAGATATCCAGAGGAATCAGTTTATTGTCCGGATTAGGAGAGGCGATGGGAAGTCCGTTCAGAGTGGTGGTGCTGTACCGGTCGCCCAGACCGCGCACAATCAACTGTCCGGCACTGGCGATGGAGATACCGGTTATCTTTTTTACACCTTCTTCCACATTGCTGATTCCTTTGATACTCATTTCTTTGGCACCGAGATTTTCGATTGCAAGGGTAGCTTTCTGCCGTTCCATCTGCAGGGCTCGTTCACCTTCCAGATTCTTTTTGGCCACTACGGAGACTTCGCCTAACGCTTGTGCATCACTCTCCATCTCAAAGTTCAGCAAAGTTTCGGCCTTGACTTTTATGCTATTGAGCAGGATGTCTTTGTATCCTATATATCTCACGGTTATGGTATATGTACCGTCATTTACATTCAGTGTATAATTGCCGTCAATATCGGCTACCACACCCTGGGCTGTCCCGGTTATCTGTATGGTAGCTCCGGTCAGTGGCTCTTTCGTCTGCTTGTCGAGGACGGTTCCTTTGATGTTTCCAGCTAGGGCGGTCATGGTGGAAAGCACCAGTAATAAAATGAGGAAAAATACTTTTCCAAAATCCAGTTTCATGCTCATCTTTTATCGTTTCTTGTTTCCGGTGCAAAGATGCGGCAACGGAATTACAACCGTAATACACATGTCATACAATTGATTCTCAATATGATTACATTTGGGTGACAGAATGCGTTTGATAAGTAGTTACCACTAACTACTTTTTTTGTTGATGGGAATAGGAACAAATTCAAGAAGTAAACGTTATCTTTGCGCTATTTAGAATCTTAATAGACATTGATATGAGTGCTGTCTCTTCACATTCACAAGAATCGGAACGCTTTCGTCGACTCTCTGCTATCGGACAGATAGGGTGGTGGGAAGCTGACTTTACTACCCGGGATTATCTTTGTTCTGAGTATGTATGTAATTTACTGGGTATGAAAGGGGATACTCTGACCTTTCGTGAATTCGGATTGTATATCCGTGAAGATTACCGTGAACGTATCAGTCGTGAGTTCGTCTCAATAGAAGAAGTTGAGGTGTACGAACAAACGTTTCCTATCCTTGCCATGCATGGTGTGGTTTGGGTTCGCTCCCGCCTGGGAGAGAAGTGGATGACGGAAGACGGGCACTTAAAAGCTTTTGGCATTCTCCAGGTGGTTGATGCCCCGGAGAATATGGGGGCTACAGATATTCTGAAACAGTTCAATGCTTTGTTGTTCCGGCAACACTCCGTATCAAACTCCCTGCGCAATTTTCTGAAAGATAAATGTCTGGACGAGGTCATTCCTAAAGTCCTGAAAGATGTACTGGAGCTTTTCCACGGCGGACGTGTGTATATTATTGAGTATGATGAGGGATATCATACCCAGAGTTGCACATACGAGGTTGTGGCAAAAGGGGTAGAGCCGGAGATAGACATGTTGCAGTCCACTGATACTCAGGGGATGGAGTGGTGGCACAATCACATACTGGCGGATAAACCTATTTTGTTAAGCTCTTTATCAGAACTGCCGGAAGAAGCCGAACTGGAATATAAGATATTGTCCGTACAAGATATTAAATCATTGATGGTGATTCCATTGCGGAATACCGAGCGCATCTGGGGATATATAGGTATTGACCTGGTGGAGAAGGAGCACAGGTGGAATAATGAGGATTATCAGTGGTTCTCTTCCCTTGCCAATATCATCAGTATCTGTATCAATCTGCGCCGTGCCAGAGATGAGGCGGAACGGGAACGTTCTTTCTTGCGCAATCTATATAAGTATATGCCAATGGGGTATGTACGTCTCTCTGTTATTTTCGGTGAGGGAGGCAAACCGGTTGATTATCTCATCACGGATGCCAACCAGTTTAGTGCCGACTTATGCGGCGCACCGCTGGATAGTTACCGGGGGCATCTGGCTTCGGAGATTTATTCGGAGGAAAAGCTGGCTGGGAAAATGATAGTTCTTGCCGAAATACACAACAGGAATACGTACAGAGAGCTGGATGAGTATTTTGAGCTTACAGGTAAGACTTGCCACTGCGTCATTTATTCGCCCGACCCGGAAGAGCTGGTTTGCCTTTATATGGATGTCACGGAAATGCGGCAGACGTATACGGCGCTGGACCGCAGTGAAAAACTGCTGCGTAATCTCTTCTCCAACATTCCGGTAGGTATTGAAATCTACGATAAGGACGGATACTTGATTGACCTTAACAATAGGGACCTGGAAATATTCGGTGTCAAGAACAAGGCGAACACCATCGGTGTGAACTTCTACGAGAACCCCAATGTGCCGATGGATATACGCGAAAGAATGCAGGTTGAAGATGAACTCGACTTTTCTCAGGATTATGAGTTTACCAAGATAAGCGAATATTATGAATCGGGGAAAAAAGGGGGGATAGAACTCTATACCAAAGTAAACAAGATATATGACAGTAAAGGTGATTGCAGTGGTTTTGTACTCATCAACATCGACAATACGGAAAGGATAACTTCCATCAACCGCATCCGTGACTTTGAAAACTTCTTCCTGTTGATTTCTGATTATGCCAAGGTTGGTTATGCCAAATTGAACCTGCTCACTCGTGAGGGGTATGCCATCAAACAATGGTATAAGAATATGGGTGAGGATGAAGATACGCCATTGGCAGATGTGGTAGGCATTTATGATAAGATGCATCCGGAAGACAGGGTGCGTATATTGGACTTCTTCGATAAAGCCAAGAAAGGGGAAGCGACCAGTTTCAAGAGTGAAATGCGTGTGCTAAGAGCCGGAACACTGAATAAATGGAACTGGGTGCGTGTGAATGTAGTGCTCAACCGCTACGACCCAGCGAATGGACTGATTGAATTAATCGGTGTTAACTACGATATCACCGAGTTGAAGGAAACGGAACAAAAGCTGATTGAAGCCAAAGAGAAAGCTGAAGAGGCAGACCGCTTGAAGAGTGCTTTCCTGGCAAATATGAGTCATGAGATACGTACGCCACTGAATGCCATTGTCGGCTTCTCAAGCTTATTGGTGGAGACGGAAGATCCGGAAGAGAAGCAGGAATACGCCAAAATGGTGGAAGAGAATAATGAACTGTTGCTTCAACTGATTTCAGATATTCTGGACCTGTCTAAGATAGAGGCAGGAACTTTTGACTTTAAGTTCAGAGATTTCGACATTAATACTTTGTGCGGAGATCTTGCACGCTCCATGCAGTTGAGAGTGAAGCCGGGAGTGGAACTTATTTTTGAGCCGACCTTGCCGCAATGCGTCATCGTCAGCGATCCTAACCGCTTGCATCAGGTGGTTTCCAACTTTATAAATAATGCCATTAAGTTCACCACCACGGGCAGCATTCGGATTGGATACGATAAGCCGGACGACAAGCATTTGCGGGTATATGTGACAGATACTGGCATTGGTATTGCTCCCGAAGCTTGTCGTAAGGTATTCGACCGCTTCATTAAGCTGAACTCTTTTGTGCAGGGTACAGGACTGGGACTTTCCATCAGCAAGAGTATCATCGAGCAGTTGGGGGGCAAGATTGGAGTAAACAGTGAGTTAGGTAAAGGTTCGACATTCTGGTTTATTTTGCCGCTGGAATAATTCAGTTACAAGCTACAAGAGTTAAAGCTACGAGCTACAAGCTACAAGCTACGAGTGCCTTGCGGTGTGATAGCGCAGCCACTCGTAGCTTGTAGCTCGTAGCTTGTAACTCTTGTAGCACTAATTCAGTCCGAACGAGAACTTGTCGATGGATTGATAAACCACGCTCGCAAGGCTCAGTACGATGATACCGAGTGTACAGATGACAAGGCTGGCACGCGTGTAGTTATCGCTACGGAAAGTGGCGATAGGCTCATCACTCTTGTTGATATACATGGACTTCACAATCTTCAGATAGTAATAGAGTGAAATAATCGTATTCACCAATGCGATGAACACCAGCAGATGGAAACCGCTCTGGAAAGCTGCCGCGAAGATAAAGAACTTCGAGAAGAAGCCCGCGAACGGAGGAATACCTGCCAATGAGAACAGGGCAAGTGTCATGAGGAATGCCAGTTTTGGATTGGTACTGTACAGTCCGTTATACTCTTCAAGAGTGAAGCGATGGGCGCGCAAGGCGATGATCGTAATCACTGCAAATACAGAGAGGTTGGCGAACATGTAAATAAGTACATAATACACCAATGATGCCATACCCTGCCCGGTTCCGGCAATCACACCCAACATGATGTAGCCTGCCTGCGAGATACTGGAAAATGCCATCAATCGTTTCAGGTTTTCCTGGCGCAGGGCGAAAAGGTTGGCAAGGGTAATAGAAGCTATGATAACCCAATAAAGAACTTCCTGCCATTGATCCACCATCGGAGCGAATGTCTTGATAAGGATAGTCATCAATACGAAAGCTGCCGATCCTTTAGAAATAACACTCAAATAAGCAGTTACTACACTCGGTGCACCTTCGTACACGTCTGCCGTCCAGAGATGGAAGGGAACCAGGGAAAGTTTGAATCCCATGCCGGAGAAGAAAAAGACAAATGCCATTATTTGCAGGGCGTTGCCATCCAGGTGGGCCGGGATATCATCGAAATAAAGAGTACCTACTGTTCCGTAAATAAGCGAGATGCCATAAAGCAACAGTCCGCTGGAAAAAAGTGCGGTGAGGATGTATTTGGCACCAGCTTCGGCAGAGTGATGGCGGTACTTGTCGAAAGCAACCAATGCAGCCATCGGGATACTTGCTGTTTCCAGTCCGATAAAAAACATTAGGAAGTGTCCTGCGGAAATCATGAAGTACATACCCAGCAACGTGCAGAGTGTCAGCATATAGAATTCACCTTGTTTGATGATGGTGTCCGGCAGCTTCAGCCACTCGTGTGCCATCAGGAAAACAATCAGCGTACCTACGCTGAGGATGGACTTCACGATGCTTTGTATCGGGGCGTTATGGTACATGCCACCGAAAGCATCGGCAGCCGGACCGGGGATGATGGTAATCAACGTGTGTATCGTGAGTAGCACGACGGGCAACATGGTATTGAGTCGTGGGTTACCGTCCTTCTTATGAGCGTCAGGGCTCATGAATAGGTCGGCCACGAAGAGGATCACGATGACAGCTATCAGCGAAAGCTCTTCTTTGAGAATAAGGAATTGGGAATAATCCATATCTATTGAATGATAAGTTATTAGTTATAAGTTATTAGCATACCATTATTGAAATATACTCACCAGAGGCAATACGCTGTCTCCAATCATATTGCTGATCCACAACGGAGCAAGACCGAGACCTGCAACGCAGACGATGAGAATAATCACGGCAGTGCGTTCATCCCAGGTAGCATCAGTCAGTGCCAGATGGTGCTTGTTGGTGCAAGTGCCATACAGTATCTTACCGACGAGCCGAAGGATATAGACTGCGGTAATCACAATCGAGGTACAGGCGATAATCGTCCATGTGCGGTGGAAAACATCTGCATGCTGAAAAGCACCGTTGAAGATAGTCATTTCGGCAACGAAACCGCTGAGGCCCGGAAGTCCGAGGTTGGCAAGTCCGGCAATGACATAGCACACGGCGAGGAAAGGCATGATTTTCATCAATCCCGAAAGCTCGCGTACGTCACGTGTGTGGGTACGGCCGTATATCATACCGATAAGGGCGAAGAACAAGGCAGTCATCAATCCGTGGCTGAGCATTTGCAGGACAGCACCGGTACAAGCCGTTTGGTTCATCATCAGGATGGCGAAGAGCACGAGGCCGCAGTGAGATACGGAAGAGTAGGCATTAATATACTTCAAGTCTGTCTGTACACAAGCCGAGAAGGCACCGTAGACAACGGAGATACCCGTCAGTATCAGGAATATCCAGCCGAGTTCCTGAGCTGCTTCAGGCATCAGATACATGGCAATACGGAAACAACCGTAACCGCCAAGTTTCATCAGTACACCTGCATGGAGCATACTTACGGCAGTAGGCGCCGAGGCGTGACCGTCGGGGCTCCATGTATGGAACGGGAACAATGCACCGAGTACACCGAAACCGAGGAAGGTAAGCGGGAACCAAATACGTTGCTGTTCGATAGGAATATTATGCAATTGGGCAATTTCCAGCAGATTCATACTGGTAGCACCGGAACCGAAATAGATACCCAGAATACCAATAAGCAGGAATGCGGAACCACCCATCAACATCAGTGTCAGTTTCATGGCAGAGTATTCCTTACGTCCCGATCCCCATACACCGATAAGCAGGTACATCGGAATCAGCGCTACTTCATAGAACATGAACATGGTGAACAGGTCCGTAGAAATGAAGAAACCGAACACTCCGAGGGAGAGCAGGGTGAACCAAAGGAAATATTCTTTCGTCAACGGTTGCAGGCGCCAGGAGGCGAAAGTACCGGTGAAGACTATGATGGCAGAGAGCAGCAGCATGGCTACTGAAATGCCGTCTACTCCCACGGAGTAGTGTATGTTGAGTGCCGGATACCAGGGTACATCCGCACGGAAGAGCATTTCGGCTGTGTCTCCGGCAGCACGCGCTTGCAGATAAGCAATGGTTAGGCCTACGGCGGCCAACACTAATGCCGATGCACCTGTCACCATCACCGTGCGTATCTGCTTGATGTTGCGACTCAGCCAGAGACCAAGTAACATCAACAGGGGGATGAGAACAAAAATACTTAATATGTTCATTTTTATAATTACTATTTACTATTTACGAATTACATTTCTATACTATAGCAGCAGCAACAGTATCAACGCCAGCGTACCCAACAGGAATACGTAAGTGTACTGTTGAATTTGTCCACTTTGCAGACCGCGTATCTCATCACTGGTGGCATTGGCACTCCAGGCAAGGAAGTTGAAGAAACCGTCTACTACGTGGCGGTCGAACCAGGCGATGGGGCGGGAGATGCAACCAAAGATTATTTTGTGAGTTACGAACTGGTACACTTCATCGATATAGAAGCGATGATAGGCAGCTGTCCATAATCCGCGGAAACGACGGGCAAGGGCATTGGCAACGGGTTGCTTTGCCCGTGCGTACATGGCTGTGGCAATTGCGATGGAGATGACAGCTATAGCAATACTGGTACCTGCCACCGCCCAGTCGAGATGAATCTCGTAAGCCATACCGTTGGAAGAGATGAATTTACCGAAGGGGATGAAACCGGCTCCGATAGTAACAACAGCAAGGAACATCAGCGGGAAAGTCATAGTTAACGGACTTTCGTGGGGAGTATGTTCAGCATGAAGCTCTTTATTCTCTTTGCCCCAGAAGATGCCGTAATAGAGACGGAACATATAGAACGCCGTCATTGCAGCAATCACTGTCATAATCCAGCCCATTACAGGACTGAACTGGAAGCATGCTGTCAGTATCTCATCTTTAGAGAAGAAACCGGAGAACGGAGGAATGCCTGCAATGGCAAGACAAGCAATCAGGAACGTAATATGCGTCACAGGCATGTACTTGCGCAGTCCACCCATAGCGGACATTTCATTGCTGTGTACCGCATGGATAATGCTACCTGCGCCGAGGAAGAGCAATGCCTTGAACATAGCGTGCGTGAACAGGTGGAACATGCCGGCCATATAGCCCAGGCCGCCATGATGCGGATCAGCAGAAGTACAAACTCCCAGTGCCACCATCATAAAGCCGATCTGTGAAATAGTAGAGAATGCCAGCACACGCTTGATGTCACTTTGCACACAAGCTACCGAAGCGGCATAGAATGCAGTGAACGCTCCGACGTAAGCTACCAGGTGCAGCACATCGGGTGCATAACCGATGAACAGCGGGAACATCCGCGCCACCAGGTAAACTCCGGCTACCACCATGGTCGCTGCATGGATCAATGCGCTGACGGGTGTCGGGCCTTCCATTGCATCCGGCAGCCAGATGTGCAACGGGAACATGGCGCTCTTTCCGGCACCACCGATGAACATCAGTCCCAAGGCCAGAGGTATCATTGCTGCACCACCTTTCAGCAATGCCATTTCACTGGGCTGGAAGGTGTAAGTTCCGGCATAATAACCGTAAATAAGGATACCGATCAGGAAACCCAGGTCGGCAAAGCGGGTGACGATGAACGCCTTCTTGCTTGCAGCCACAGCCGATGGCTTCGTATAGTAGAAACCGATGAGCAGATAAGACGAAACACCCACCAATTCCCAGAACAGATACATCTGGAAGATATTGGTAGCCACCACCAGTCCCAACATGGACATGGTAAAGAGGCTGAGAAATGCATAATAACGTTGGAATCCGCGCTCACCTTTCATGTAGCCGAAGGAGTACACATGTACCATCAGCGACACGGTGGAGATGACGATAAGCATCATCACGGAAATAGGGTCGAGCAGGATACCCAGGTCAATGCTCAGCGTCTCGGTGAAAGGCAACCACGTCACATTATAAGGCATTAGTGTGGCGAAAGTGCCGTCCGCCAGGCGCGGAGCGGAGAAATACTGCCAGGCAGTGGCGTAGCTCAGCAGGGCCACCACAGCCAGTACCGTGGTACCGATGATGCCTGCTGTTCGGTGCGTCATCCATTTGCCGCCGATTCCCAACGTGAGGAAGGAGAGCAAGGGGAGGAGCAGGATTAGAATTGTATATTCCATATATACTTTATTTTATCAGTTATTATTCTTGTTGTCTGACGGCCATCGCGTCAGGAGGCTGACGGTCATCGCTACAGGAGGCTGTAGTCCGTCGCTCACAAACTACCACTTCAACTCGTCCAGCTTGCCTACCTGGATGCTTCGTATATTGCGGTAGATGTTGATCATAATCGCGATTGCTACTGCCGTTTCAGCGGCCGAGATGGCAATGGAGAACAGGGCAAAGAAGTACCCTTCCATTCCGTCGGGGAAAAGGAAACGGTTGAACACTGCGAAGTTGATATCCGTAGCATTCAGTATCAACTCGATGCTGATAAGTATCGCCAGTGTGTTGCGGCGGGTGAAGAACCCGTAGATACCGGCGAAAAACATGATAGCCGAAACTATCAGATAATATTCCATGTGAATCATAATCAATTGTTTTTAGCGTTTACGTGCAATCACCAACCCACCTACGATACACGCCAGCAACAGAATGCTGACTGCCTCGAAGGGAAGCAGATAACCGAATTTGTCACTACTCAGCATAGAGTGTCCGATAGTCTTGATGTTGATTTCCAGCGGTACAAGATCGGTAGTAACGAGGAATTTATGTTTCAACGTAATGAATACTACGATGATGGCGCCGCCTACGGTTGCGCCCAGACCGGCCAACAGTTTGCTACGTTTCAACTTGTCGGTAGTACGGTCTCCTTCGCCACTGGTCAGCAGGATGGAGAAGACGTAGAGCACAACAATACCGCCGGCATAAACCATGATTTGTACCGAGCCCAGAAATGTGTAGCCCAGCAGGAAGTAGATGCCTGCCGTGCCGAAAAGCGTGAACAGCAGATACGTTGCCGAGCGTACCATGTGGCGTGTAGTCACAGTGAGAATGGAACACACGCTGATGAACACTGCCAGAAAGTAGAATACTACGGTTTCAAGGGTTATTTCCATATTCTTTTTACTTTATTATTCTTGATTCTATCTTAATTCTCCTCCTCCCGGGAGGTTGCTCTCCCCCGATAACGGGGGAGTCGGAGGGGGTGGGAATTGAGTTACTCCGGTTTCTTTTTCTCTTCTACATGACTGCCCGGATGGTTCAACGTCTTCACCAGCTTTGTACGGTCGAACACCGCATGCTCAAAGTCTGTGGCAAACGTAATCGCATTGTGCGGACAAGCAGTGACACAAAGTTGGCAGAACATGCACGAACCGAGATCGTATTCATACTTTGCCAATATCTTCTTTTTCTTGCCGTCCTCAGTCTCTATCATTTCACTTGTCACCTTGATGGTATCGTTGGGACATGCTATCTGGCACAGTCCGCACGCTATACAATGGTGTTCATTCCGGTCATTGTGCGGCATGGTCAGCGTACCGCGGAAACGGTCGAACATCTCCAGCGTCGCACGGTTCTCCGGGTATTGCTCCGTCACCTTCCGGCGGCAGAAGACGGTCATGGTAGTTTTCATACCCGTCAGCAAGGAGCCGATGCCATGCACAAGTCCGCCCAAATAGCTGTATGTTTCGTTCTTATCTTTCATTATCTCTTTATATTTAATATTTATCCGAAGGGAAACCTTGCTCCGGCGCTACGCCGGTCCGAAGGGAAACCCTGCTCCAGCGCTACGCCGGCTAAAAGTGCAGTTTAAATACAACAATCAGTACCATCAGGATGAGGTTTACCATCGAGATGGGTACCAGATACTTCCATTCCAATGCCAGGATCTGGTCGATACGCAAGCGGGGGAATGTCCATTTAATCCACATCAGCAGGAATACTACGAAGAATGCCTTGCCGAAGAACCAGATGAAGCCGGGAATATAATCCATCACAGCGTTGAAGCCATCCAGCCCTACAATATGAAACGGCATCCAGCCGCCCAGGAAGATGGTGGCAGCCACGCTGGCTACAATAAACAGGTTCAGATATTCGGCCAGGTAGAAGAAACCGAAGTGCATACCGCTATATTCGGTGTGGTATCCTGCCGTCAGTTCGCTTTCTGCTTCCGGCAAGTCGAACGGACCACGGTTACACTCTGCATTTCCGGCTATCAGATAGATAACGAAAGCGATCACTGCCGGAATGTGTCCTTTGAAGATGAACCATCCGTCAGCCTGTCCTTCTACAATTTCAGAGAACTGCATCGTACCCATCAGCACTACCATAGTCAATATACTCAGTCCTACAGACAACTCGTACGAGATAATCTGTGCTCCGCTTCGCATGGCTCCGATCAATGAAAATTTATTGTTGGATCCCCAACCGGCCAGCAGAATACCCAGTACACCTATACTGGATGCTGCCAGCAGGAAGAATACACCTACATTGAAATTCAGCACTTCCATACCTTTATTAATAGGGAGGCAGGCAAATGTCAGGAATGAAGCTATGATCACCATGAACGGTGCCAGGTTGTAGAGGAAACGGTCGGCAGCTTTCGGAGTGAAGATTTCTTTGGTCAGCATCTTCAACACGTCGCAGATGACCTGAATGCTACCCCATTTACCTACACGGTTCGGACCGAGACGGCACTGGAAGAAAGCACATATCTTGCGCTCCATGTAAATCAGAATGATGGCGAGTACGGCATACATCAAAATGATGCACACGCCTATCACTACACATTCGAGGAATATCGCCAAACCTTCCGGCATCAGGGAAGTTAGCGTCTGGTGTATCCAGTTGGTTACTATACTAAAGTCAAACACGTTATTCTAGTTATTAGGTTTTAAGTATTAAATATTAATTGGCTGCGTCTTCATTCTGCATAGAATTAATACTTAATACTTAATAGTTAATACTTAATACTTACCTATCAATATCTGGCACTACGTAATCCAGCGTTCCCCCGATTGCAATCAGGTCGGCAATCTTTGCTCCGCGGCAAATGGTATCTACGGTGCTTACCAGCGGTAATCCCGTGGAACGGAAATGCAGACGGTACGGAGTCTTGTCGCCGTGGCTTTCCAGGAAGACGCCGAACTCACCACGGCTACCTTCTACGGCAGTATAATACTGTCCTTCGGGTACACGGATGATGGGTTTCATCTTTTCCTGATACGGGCCTTCGGGGATGTTATCAATGAGTTGCTCAAGGATATTCATACTTTCCATGATTTCGTCCATACGAACCATGTAGCGTGCCCAGGAGTCGCCTTCGGTATAAACGATTTCTTTGAAGTCCACTTTGTCGTATACTCCGTAGGGATGGCGTTTACGGACATCGCAAGCCCAGCCGCTGGCACGTCCTGTGCCACCTGTAGCTCCGAAAGCGATGGCATCTTCACGGCTCAGTACTCCTACGCCTTTCAGACGTTGCCGGGCAATGATATTGCCGGTGAACACCTCATGATATTCGTGGATGATGCCACGCAGGTAGGGGATAAACTCTTTCACTCGTTTCTGGAAGTTGGGATGCAGGTCGGCCTGCACACCACCGATAGTGTTGTAGTTCATAATAAGGCGTCCACCGCAAGTTTCCTCGAAGATGTCGAGTATCTTCTCGCGGTCGCGGAAACCATAGAAGAACGCGGTCAAGGCACCAAGGTCCATTGCGAGACAAGAGTAGAACAGCAAGTGAGAGTCTATACGCTGCAATTCGTCCATGATGGTACGGATATACTTCACGCGGTCGCTCACTTCAATGCCCATAGCCTGCTCGATGCATGCACAAAGGGCGTGGCGGTTCTGATGTGCGCCCAGATAATCCAGACGGTCGGTCAGTGCCAATGTCTGCGGGTAGGTGAGGCTTTCGCACATCTTCTCGATGCCCCGATGGATGTAGCCGCAGTTGGCGTCTATCTTCTCGATGGTTTCACCTTCCAGTGATACACGGAAACGCATTACGCCGTGCGTGGCAGGGTGTTGCGGACCGATGTTCACAACATATTCTTCGTCTCCGAAGAGTATCAGTTCTTTATTCTTTATTGTACCATCCGGGTTAAGTTCCAGTTCGGTAGTGGTATCAATGGTTTCTTCATTGTCCATACGTAGCGGATTGTCCTTTTCCGGATCATTGTCCTTACGCATAGGGTATCCTACCCAGTCGTTACGCAGGTAGAGGCGGCGCATGTCGGGATGTCCAATGAAGACGATACCGTAGAAATCGTATACTTCACGCTCTAGGAAATCAGCTGCTTTCCAGATGTCACTGACACTGGGTAACTCGGCATTCTCGCGGTTCAAGGTAGCGGTGCGTACGACTAAACATTCTCCGGTAGTGGTGGATTCCAGATGATAAACCACTCCTAAACCACGCGGCGTATCCGGCGTGTCCTTGTCGGTTGTTTCTCCCCAGTCCATACCGGTCAGGCATTTCAGAAAGTCCATCTGCTGCTTTTGGCGCAGGCGGAGCATTTCGGCATGCAAGTCCGTAGGTTCTATAAATCGTATATTATCCATATTTTGATTATGTTTCGTTATTGTAGCTCATCACTCGTCACTATCCGGTTTCGGTTCCTTCCGGTTTACTCCGCCGAAGAATTTCTCTATCTTCACTTTGCGTTGCAACTGCATCATGCCGTAGTAGAACGCTTCCGGACGGGGGGGGCACCCCGGGATGTACACATCCACCGGTAGAATCTTATCTACTCCATTCACTACGTGATAGGATTTCTTGAACGGTCCGCCGCTAACGGCGCATCCACCCACGGCAACCACGTATTTCGGGTCCGGCATCTGATCGTATAGGCGTTTCAGTACAGGCGCCATCTTATTTGTGATAGTTCCGCACACCATAATCATATCTGCCTGGCGCGGACTGGCACGGGCTACTTCAAATCCGAAACGCGCCATGTCATAGCGCGCGGCACCCAGTGCCATGAACTCGATACCGCAACAGCTTGTTGCAAACGTAAGCGGCCACAGCGAATTGCTGCGTCCCCAGTTGATGAAATCGTCCAGTACGCCGAGGGCGACATTGGCACCTCCGGCATTAAGTTCGCGAACGAGTTTCTCCAACGTTTCATTATCCGTAAATTCTTCATACGGGATAGACTTTATTTTGGGCTTTTTTATTCTTTCCATTCCAATGCTCCTTTCCGCCATGCATAGGCAAGTCCTAATACCAGGATAAGTAAGAAAAATAAGATACTAAGCAATCCTGCTATTCCCAGGTCGCGGGCTATGACTGCCCATGGAAACAGAAATACCGTCTCCACGTCGAACATCAGAAACAGGATGGCAAACAGATAGTAACCCACCCGGAACTGCATCCATGATTTACCACGGGTAGGAATACCGCACTCGTACGCTTCCATCTTCTGTGGATTGTACGAACGGGGTGATATCGCCTTGGACAACGCGATAACAATACCCACGAAAGCAATTGCCGTCAGCAAGACGACTACTAACAAAGTAAAGTTCATAAATCTAATTAACTTTTAGATGTATATAATAGGATAGTTGGTCGAAAGGAGCAATCCCTCTGGATCGCTTTCGACGGACTTTGGCAAACTTTGCAGTCTGCCCGGCTTTTATCAAATGATTATCTTTCTCAGCCCGAAGATATAGTAAGAGAGCGGGTCGGGCACAGGATAGAAAGAGGCATGCAACAATGAATCGCAGGCTGGAGACTCGGCCAGCCAACGCATCCGGAAGTAATTCAGTAACAGCAGGACGCTCTTGTTGCCGGGCACTTGCGTACTGTCCACATTATCTATATACAGAGGTGTGGAAAGGAAACGGTTATAGATGTTACGGATGTTCTGTTGATGTGAAGTAGGGGCTTGAGACAAGATACAGCGTTCGTCGTCATTGTTGCGTATGAAAGTGCATGATATACCCGCCGCCTGCGCTGCACCATCGTACAGCAATACGCCGAGTAAGAGGATCATGAGGTATTTTATACACTGTTTCATACAACTACTTTTTCATTCGGCTGCAAATGTATAACAATTATTGGCTATTTTGTTATACAGAGATGTCAAAATGTTCGGTTTTTAGCACTTTTTGACCTTCTATCAGCTTCTCTTCCAGAATTCAGGGGTGAAAAGCAGCAATACGGTGAACAGCTCGAGACGTCCCAGGAGCATAAGGAAAGCCAGTAGCCACTTCGCTATGTCGGGCAATGCATTCCATGAGAAAGCAGGACCCGTTTCTCCCAAGCCAGGACCCATATTGCCGATACTGGAAACCACACAACCCACAGATTCCACAAATCCGATGCCCAGCCCCATCATAATCAATACGCTGATGATGATAATTACTGCATATATAAAGCAGAATGCCAGCACAGTGGATTGTACGGAAGGCGAAATCACTTGTTTATTGAGCCGCACCGGAAGTATTGCATTCGGGTGAAGAATATGTTTGAATTCATTGCGCGCCACCTTACCGAGGATCACCATACGGATACATTTAAGACCACCTGTTGTACTCCCCGCACAGGCACCCATCAGCATGACGATGGTCAGCAGTCCCCACGTCACGGCAGGCCATAGCATATAGTCGGCAGTAGCAAAACCGGTGGAGGTGTGCAATGAAATCACCTGGAACAATGATTGGCGGAATGATTCTTCGATTCCCATCGGTTTGGAATAGTAAAGTATCACGGCGATAACTCCGGTGAATAGTACCACCGACCAGAAATACCATTTCAATTCAGCATCATTGATGACTTTCTTGAATTTCCGGTTGACGAAGAACAGCAGCAATGTGAAGTTGATGCCCGAGATAAACATGAAGATGGATATAACGTATTCGATATATGGAGAGCTATAATAGGCTACGCTGGCTTGCTTGGTTGAGAATCCGCCTGTACCTGTAGTGGCAAAGGCATGGCAGACACTGTCGAACCAGTCCATTCCCCCCAGCATCAGCAGGGCGACAAGGACACAGGTGATACCTGCATAAATGCTCCATATCCATTTGGCGGTGATGCCGATGCGCGGATGTACTTTGTCGTGTGTCGGTCCGCTGGCTTCGGCGGCAAACACTTGCAAACCGCTGACACCGAATATCGGAAGGATGGCGATAGTGAACATGATAATACCCAAGCCGCCTATCCATTGTGTCATGCTGCGCCAAAAGAGCAGACCGTGAGGGAGTGCTTCGATATCATCCAATATTGTAGCGCCCGTGCTGCTGAAGCCGGACATAGTTTCAAAGAAGGCGTTAGTGATGCTGGGTATATATCCACTGATGTAGAACGGTAACATGCCGAAAAGCGAGAAGGCTACCCAGGCAAAGCTGACGAGTACATATCCGTCCCTGCGTGTCAGTTGGCGGTCACCGCCTTTGCCCATGGCTGCCAGGAGTAGTCCGGCGCCTGCCGTAATACCTGCTGATACCCAGAAATCTACCAACGCTTCATCCTGGTAATAGAATGAAACGCCCGAGCAAAGCAATAGCATCACCGTCTCCAGCAAAAGGAGGATACCGATAATCCGTATAACCGTCTTGAAATTAATCATATCATATGAATGAAGAATGTTTTTTTTAGTTCTTCATTTAATTAAAGTATTTCTCAATCTTTTTAATCATCATGTTCAGGCAGAATACCACAACGTGATCGCCCGGCAGAATTTGTGTATTACCTGTCACTACTACACCTTCACCCTGACGAATCAAGCCTCCGATAGTGGTTCCCTTCGGCAGCCCGAGATCTTTTACCTGGTGTTTGGTAATTTTAGAGTCGGCTTTCACGGTGAACTCTGCAACATCGGCATTGGCAAAGGTCAGGCATTTTACGTTGCTGACGTCGGCATCCAGCATCATCTGATAGATGTGGCTGGCGGTAATCATTTTCTTATTGATAACCGTACCGATATCAAGGCTCTCCGCCATACCTATATAATCTATGTTTTCTACTTCCGCCACCGTCTTGCTGACGCCCATACGTTTGGCGGCAAGGCAGGAAAGAATGTTTGTTTCCGAGTTTTCCGTCAAGGCTACGAAGGCTTCCGTATTCTTCAGACCTTCTTCGATGAGCAGGTCCATATCGCGTCCGTCTCCGTTGATAATCATGATTTTATCGTCAAGAAGTTCCGTCAGGCGGTTGCAACGGTTCAAGTCGTTGTCTATGATCTTCACCTGCATATAGTCGGGTACATATTGGGCGGTTCGCACGGCAATGCGACTTCCACCCATGATCATTACGTTGCGTACATCGGCATAATCTTCCTTGCCGGCTATCTTACGTATATAAGGTACATACTTGCGGGTAGTGGTGAAGTAAACGATGTCATGCAGTTTGATTACATCGTCACCGCGCGGAATCAGTGTTTCGTTGCAGCGTTTGATGGCTACCACGTGATAGGGTTTGTCTGTTTCGGCAAGTTGGTGCAGAGGAATATCCAGTATTTCCGCTTTTTCACGCATCTTGGTACCGATAAGTATCAGCGATCCGCCACAGAATTCCCACCATTGGCGCACCCAACTCATACGTATGGAAGATACGATTTCTTTAGCGGCAAGCATTTCAGGGTAAATCAATGAGTCAACACCCAGTTTCTTGAAGAATTCCTTGTTCTTAGGCAGGAGATACTCGTAATTGTCAATACGGGCAACGGTCTTTTTGGCACCGAGGTTGGTGGCCAGCATACATGCGGTCATGTTACGGCTTTCATCGGGAGTGACGGCTATAAACAGGTCAGCATCTCTAGCCCCCACTTCTTTCAATCCCTGGATGGAAGTAGGCGATGCCGTGACCGTCATTAAATCGAAGTTGGAACTAAGCGTGCTCAACCTCTCTTCATTGTCGTCCATCAATATGATGTCCTGCTTCTCGCGAGACAACAATTTTGCCAAGTGTGTGCCTACTGCGCCGGCACCGGCAATAATAATTTTCATTGCTCTTTATTACTCTTATTGTTTTGTTGTTCCAATCCCAGAACAGTCTTCGCATTCAGAGGAGAGATGACAGCCTGTCCAGTCTCTTCTTCCAGTCTTATTCGGGCTTCACGGGCGATGCTCCCGCCACGGCGGGCAATATCTTTATGTCCATCAAAATTCTCCGGGTTACTGACTTCAGAGATTTCTTTGGTTGAAAGTTCTGCCAACATGTTTAATACTAATTCCTTATTAGTCATGTTATCCCGTAGGCTCTCTTTCTTCAGTCCCTTGAAGCGTTTGTACTCTTTGGTGGTTTTATCAGCCCAGGTCTGATAAAGGATATCTGTCAATGTAGCAAACTGCGTGCCTTCCTCCAGTCCACAACGTTTCCACTCGTCGGTTAGTTCTTTGCGTATCTCGATACTTTTCAATCGCTGGTTTATCCAGCTATCAGAATACCCCAATGCTTTGTACTCCATCATGGAACGCTGAATCGTGAGTTCAGGATCCTGCATTTCATCCAACCGCTCTTTGGCGGTTTGGGCCATCCAAAGCTTGAAAGGTTCGGCTTTGGGAGAAGGAATGGATTGGATGAGGCGGAACATTTGTTCTGTCGTCATCACGTCTGTCAATCTCATTTTGCCATCGGATGACAGCATTTTTAACTGTACGATTTTAGCGTACAGTTGACTGCCCTCCTTTGCCAACTTTGATTTTAAGTCGCTCCAATATCTTCTTGGATTGGAACTGTCTGTTAGAATTTCTATCACGTCAATCACTGAAAAGTACCACTCCTCCGTTTCGTCATCCCAGACCGTGCGTACTTTCTTTTCTTCAAAAACCTTGATGGCTTCTTTCTTTGTCATAATATTATATTTGTTCTATCGTATTCATTATTCCTTCCTCATCCATGCCACACAGATGATACAACTCCTGTATCGTGCCATGTTCTACGAATTTGTCCGGTACTCCTATGCGGTGCACGTGCGGTGTATATTCGTTGTCCGACATAAATTCCAGGATGGCAGTCCCCATGCCGCCTTTCCGTATGCCGTCTTCAATGGTGATGATGCGGGAAAATGAGCGTCCTATTTCGTGGAGCATCTCCTCGTCCAGTGGTTTGAGGAAACGCAGGTCGTAATGTGCTATTGAGATGTTTTTTTCTTTTTCCGCCCGTTCGATGGCCTTTGCGGCAATGTTCCCTATCGGGCCGAGGGTAACGACTGCCATATCTTTACCGTCCTTCAGCTTGCGTCCTTTGCCAACCGGGATTTCTTCCAACGGGCATTTCCAGTCCTTCAGCACACCGCGTCCACGGGGGTAGCGGATAACGAACGGACCTTTGTCCGGCAGCTGTGCCGTGTACATGAGGTGGCGTAGTTCGTGCTCGTTCATGGGCGAGGAAATCGTCAGGTTGGGGATGGGGCGGAAGTAGGCCAGGTCGAACACGCCGTGGTGGGTCGGTCCGTCTTCTCCTACCAGCCCGGCACGATCCAGGCAGAGCACGACGGGAAGTTTGAGTATGGCGATGTCATGAATGACATTGTCGTAAGCACGTTGCATGAATGACGAATAGATGTTGCAGAAAGGTTGCATCCCTTCTTTGGCCATACCACCTGAGAAAGTGGCTGCATGTCCTTCGGCAATGCCTACGTCAAAAGCACGGTCGGGCATTGCCTGCATCAGCATATTCATGGAGCATCCTGTAGGCATGGCGGGAGTGACGCCGACGATACGTGGATTCTTTTCGGCAAGTTCCACCAAGGTCTCGCCGAAAACGTCCTGATACAGCGGTGGCAGGTTGTGTGTATCCGCTGTAAAGCGTTCACCCGTTTCGGGATCGAACTTTCCCGGTGCGTGCCAGATGCCCGGAGCTTTTTCGGCAGGTTCGAAGCCTTTCCCTTTAATGGTGTGCAGGTGCAGGATTTTCGGTCCCTTCATATCTTTGATGTCCCGCAGGATACGTGCGATGTTCTTCACATCGTGTCCGTTGATGGGGCCGAAGTAGCGGATATTCATTCCTTCGAAGATATTCTGTTGTTGGGCAGCTATCGATTTCAGGCTATTTCCAAAGCGGATAAGTGCTTTACGGCGATCTTCGTTGAGGATACCCACTTTGAACAGCATCTTGGATACTCTGAAGCGGAGCTGGTTGTATCGGTTTGAGGTGGTCAGGTTGAAGAGATATTGCTTCATGCCGCCTACACTGCGGTCTATGGCCATCTCGTTATCGTTCAGAATGATAAGCAGGTTGTTGGAGCTTGCTGAGGCATTGTTCAATCCTTCGAATGCCAGTCCGCCGCTCATGCTGCCATCGCCAATTACGGCAACCACATGGCGGTCTTTTTCTCCTTTTTCTTCTGCCGCTACCGCCATGCCGAGAGCCGCCGAAATGGAGTTCGAAGCGTGTCCGCAAGTGAAAGTGTCATAATCGCTTTCATCGGGAGAGGGGAAAGGGCGGATACCTTTGAATTTCCGGTTTGTGGAGAATGTTTCCCGACGTCCGGTCAGTATCTTATGGCCATACGCCTGATGGCCTACGTCCCACACGATGCGGTCGTAAGGAGTATTGAACACGTAATGCAGGGCGACGGTCAGTTCTACCGTCCCCAAACTGGCTGCAAAGTGTCCCGGGTTACACGAAACTTCTTTAATAATGTCCTGCCGCAATTCTTTGCAAATTTCCGGAAGCTGATCAACGCTCAGTTTACGCAGATCTTCGGGATCAGAAATAGAATTTAGCAAGTTATATGTTGTTGGTTCTGTCTTCATCTCTGTTCTGAGGATTACAAATTGCAAAATTAGTAAAAGAAAACGGAAGGTATTCCCTTTTTTGGGGAAAAATATGAATCCTTGCCGCTTTAACATTAGTTCTTCTCCTTTTTTATCTTAATATTTCGAGAACTATTCTCCTTTGGATTGTTCCGTCAGAATAGATTCACTACATTTGTCCCCTCAAAAACAGAATATCATGGAAGACTGCTTTAATTATGATTCGGTGCCTTTAAATTACCTCCACTGTCTTAACCCCGATTGTGCGCGAAGTGAAAGTTGCCTGCGCCATCTCGTTACGTTGCATGTGCCGCAAAGTGTGAAGAGCATTGTAGCGGTGAATCCTGCCAATTATCCTATGGATGCCGGTCAGTGTCCTTACTTCCGAAGCACTGTGAAACTTCGTTATGCCTGGGGCATCAGTACCCTCTTTGATAACATCCCGTATAAGAAAGCGTTGCTGTTGAAAGGGATGATTCGTACTCTCTTTCCAAAACCCACTTATTATCGTATCCTGCATAAGGAACGTGGGCTCTCGCCGGCAGAACAGGCGGAAATTGCCGGGCTTTTTGCACAAGCGGGCATTACGGAAACTCCTGCATTCGATTGTTACACCGAAGAATATGACTGGGACGGATATCATGCGCCAAAAGCCAACGCTGTTCTCTAAGTTACTGTCTGATAGAAGGGTTGGTGTTCCACTCGATTCAGTCGTAGTGAAACACCCGTTCAGTCGTAGTGGGAAATGCTTTCAGTCGTAGTGGGAAATACTTTCACTCGTAGTGGGAAAGATATTCTGTTATAGTGCCGGTATTGTTTCCCTTACTTTTATTTGCCCTTTTAAAACAAATTGATTAGTTTTGTTGCTGTAATGTATAACTTCGTTTTCGTATGGAAAACATTATATATTGACTTTTGCATTAAAAAAATGCATAAGTGTATGTTGAAGGCAACATTTAGAACTTATTTACATAAATAAAATGGAAAAGGATATCTTTTTTAATGTAGCGGACATCGTGAAGCGTGCCAAGCGTGTATTGAACTTCAAAACAGATGCCGATCTGGCTGCCTACCTGGGTGTATCGCGCTCTACACTTAGTAACTGGATTGCACGAAACAGCATTGACTTCCCGTTGTTGCTGAGTAAGATGAAAGATGTGGATTATAACTGGTTATTGGTAGGGAAGGGGACCCCTGTGAGCCATTTACAAAGTTGCCATAGCGAACTGGCAACAGGTAATGTTGAGATAATACACAATCCCAAAACGCCGGATGCGATGAAAGACCGCAGTGTAGTGTTGTACGACATTACTGCCGCCGCTAATCTGCGTACATTGCTTGCCAATAAGCACCAGTTTGTGGTGGGAAGAATACAAATACCCAGTATTCCCGTATGCGACGGTGCCCTTTATATTAGTGGGGACAGTATGTATCCCATCCTGAAATCGGGAGATATTGTAGGTTTCAAGGAAATGAACAGCTTCAGCAATGTCATTTATGGTGAAATGTATCTAGTTTCATTCGATATTGATGGAGATGAGTATCTGGCAGTGAAGTATGTGAACCGTTCGGAGCAGGAGGGTTGCATTAAACTTGTGAGTTATAACCCGCACCATGAACCGATGGATGTTCCCTTTACTTCCATTCAGGCAATGGCTATCGTGAAATTCTCTATCCGGAAGAATATGATGATGTAAACGTATGAACTTTTCTACCCCTGTTGAATTACCTTCCGATCTGCCCCGTTTTACTCAGGCGGACGAACTTCTGTTGATGGGTTCCTGCTTTGCCACCAACATCGGGGCGCTGCTTGCGGATGCCAGATTTCGTCTGGATGTCAATCCTTTCGGGGTTCTTTATAACCCTTTGTCCGTTTCGGCTGCCTTGCGCGAGCTGGTAACGGGCAGGCTGTATAAAGAAGAAGACCTGTTCTTCTTCCGTGAGTGCTGGCATAGCCCGATGCATCATGGTGATTTTTCTTCTCCCTCGGCAGAAGAAGTGTTGCAGCGCATCAATGCCCGTCTGCAAACGGCGCACGAACGTATCCACCACTTGAACTGCCTGATGTTGACTTTTGGTACAGCGTGGGTGTACGAACAGAAATCCACGGGACATGTGGTTGCTAATTGCCATAAACAACCGGAGTCTGTCTTTACCCGTCGCCGGCTCAGCGTGCAGGAGATTGTATCGGATTACACCTCTCTCTTTTCCGGTCTGATTACCCGGAATCCAAAGTTGAAAGTGATTCTTACGGTCAGCCCCATCCGTCATGTACGCGACGGAATGCACGCTAACCAATTGAGTAAAGCTACACTTTTGCTTGCCATCGATCAGTTACAGGCTTCATTTCCCGAACATGTCTTTTATTTTCCGGCTTATGAACTCTTACTTGACGAGCTTCGTGACTATCGTTTTTATGCTGACGACATGGTGCATCCATCCCCCCTGGCGGTGCGTCATGTATGGGAGAAGTTTGTGCAGACCTGTCTCTCTGAGGACGCGTTAGAGATTATGCAGGAAAGTGAAAATATCAATAAAGCGCTATCCCATAAGCCCTTCCATCCGGAGTCAGACGAGTATAAGCGTTTTTTAGGACAAATTGTGTTAAAAATCGACCGACTTAACAAAAAATACCCGTACTTAGATTTCAAAAAGGAGAAAGATATATGCCGTATACGATTGAAACAATAGCCGAACGCATCAGTGCACGACGTGTGGGGGACACGCCGGCAACTATAGATTGGTTACTTACCGATAGCCGTTCCTTGAGTTTCCCCGAAGAAACCTTGTTTTTTGCCTTAACTACCAAGCGCAATGATGGCGCACGCTATATACCTGACTTGTATTCACGCGGTGTTCGCAATTTTGTGGTCAGCAAAGAAGCCTATAAATGGGTGGAAAGCGGACAACTGGCAATGAGTAATTCGGATATGTTGGCTGTCAATTTCCTGGTGGTCGCCAATCCGTTGAAAGCTTTGCAGAAGTTGGCGGAACAACATCGCGAACAGTTTCAGATACCGGTTATCGGCATAACAGGCAGTAACGGAAAGACGATTGTAAAGGAATGGCTGCATCAATTGCTCAGCCCTGAGCGGGCGATTGTCCGTTCGCCGCGCAGCTATAATTCACAGATCGGTGTACCTTTGTCCGTCTGGCAGATGAACGGGCAGTCCGAACTCGCTATTTTCGAAGCTGGAATTTCGGAGATGGGAGAGATGCGTGCCTTGCAGAATATTATCAAACCTACCATCGGTATACTGACCAACATCGGCGGAGCTCATCAGGAGAACTTCTTCTCTCTGCAAGAGAAGACCATGGAAAAACTGTCGCTCTTCAAGAACTGCGATGTGGTGATCTATAATGGCGATGATGAGTTTATCAGTAATTGTGTGGCGAAGTCCATGCTCAGTGCCCGCGAAATCGCGTGGAGCCGGAAAGATATGGAGCGTCCCCTGTTTATAAGTAAGGTGGAGAAAAAGGAGGATTGTACCGTGATCTCTTATCGTTATCTGGAGATGGACAACACCTTTATATTGCCTTTCATTGACGATGCTTCTATCGAGAACTCGCTGAACTGCCTGGCTGCCTGTCTTTATCTGATGCTTCCTGCCGGGAAGATTACGGAACGTATGGCGGCGCTGGAACCGGTAGCTATGCGCCTGGAAGTGAAGGAAGGCAAAAACGGTTGCCTGCTGATAAATGATAGTTATAACAGTGATCTTGCTTCACTGGACATTGCACTCGATTTCCTTTACCGTCGTTCGCAGAGTAACGGACTGAAGCGGACTCTCATCCTCTCGGATATACTGGAAACCGGACAGAATGCGCCGACACTTTACCGGAAAGTATCGCAGCTTGCCGGTAGCCGCGGCATTGAGCGTATCATCGGAGTGGGCAGTGAGATCTCTTCGTGTGCCGCACGCTTTGACATCGAGAAGGCTTTCTATCCTAATACAGAGGCCCTGTTGCGTGCCATTTCCCGTGGAGAACTGCGGTTGGAGAATGAAATTATATTGATAAAAGGTGCCCGTCAGTTCGGCTTTGATGCCTTGACGGAAGAATTGGAGAAAAAGGTACACGAAACCATTCTTGAGGTGAATCTTGGAGCCATGATAGCCAATCTGAACTATTATCGCAGTCAGCTGCGTCCGGATACGAAGATGGTGTGTATGGTGAAAGCATCAGCCTATGGGGCCGGTTCGTATGAGATTGCCAAGACCTTGCAGGAACATCATGTTGATTTCCTGGCTGTGGCTGTGGCTGATGAAGGTTCCGAACTCCGCAAAGCGGGTATCACGGCAAGCATCATCATTATGAACCCGGAGATGACCGCGTTCAAGACCATGTTCGACTATAAGCTGGAGCCGGAAGTGTATAGCTTCCACCTGCTGGATGCACTGATTAAAGAGGCGGAGAAGGAAGGAATCACTAACTTCCCGATTCATATAAAACTGGATACGGGCATGCATCGCCTGGGCTTTGCCGCCGAAGATATGCCGCGATTGATTGAACGGCTGAAAGGACAGAATGCAGTGATTGCCCGTTCGGTATTCTCGCACTTTGTGGGTAGTGATGCGGCACAGTTCGATGCGTTTACACGTGGACAGATTGAAACGTTTGAGGCGGCATCCATACAGTTGCAGGAAGCATTTCCGCATAAGATACTCCGGCACATCTGCAATTCGGCCGGTATCGAGCGTTTCCCGGGTGCACAGTTCGATATGGTACGCTTGGGTATCGGTTTGTATGGCATCAGTCCCATTGATAACAGCATTATCAATAATGTGAGTACACTGAAAACCACCATCCTGCAAATACGTGATGTACCCCAGGAAGACACGGTAGGCTATAGCCGCAAGGGACACCTGACGCGTAATTCACGAATTGCCGCATTACCTATCGGATATGCCGACGGATTGAACCGTCATCTTGGCAACGGGCACGCCTATTGCCTGGTGAATGGCCGGCGTGCGCCCTATGTGGGTAACATCTGTATGGACGTTTGCATGATTGACGTTACGGACATTGACTGCAAGGAAGGGGATACTGTGGAGATTTTCGGTGATCATCTGCCCATTACGGTACTTTCCGATATTCTTGAAACCATTCCTTACGAAGTGCTGACAAGTGTTTCTACGCGGGTGAAAAGAATCTATTATCAGGATTGATTCCGCTTTGTGTGCGCGACATGATACGACCTCTTTTTGATTGCTTGTTGAATTCGACTGTTAAAAAGGCCATGCCAAAAGGTTATCACCTTTCTGACATGGCCTTATAAAAAAACTAATCCCTATATTACCCTATCATTTCTGTTCCACCCCAGGGGGTAGCGGTTGTGTTACAGCTCGAAGTAGAACTTGGTAATGGTAATTCCGTTGTTACTTACGAACAACAGGTCTCTACCCTCACCGCCCTTCTTGCATTGGTCGCACATTTCCTGAGTGAATTCAAACTGGAACTTTCCGGGAGTGACAGGGGTGTCAGAAACATATTCTTTGCTCCAGTGGCCGTTTGTCACGCGGATGGTAGTACCATCACCATTCACGGCACTGATGTCCAGACTCAGTTTCTTGCCTACCATCCAGTCGTAAGTGTCATCGCTCAAAGTTGGCAGTCCTTTGCCTTCGGTGTCGCTGAAGCGGAGACCGGCACCGTCCCAACCGCCGCAAGACTGTTCGCCCTGCCAGATGATGGTTTCAAGAACCGGTAGCTCATGATTCATGTTGGTAACTGTGATGGGATACTGACGTTCGGTAATGGAGCCGTTGGCGTTGAAAAGCTTGATGTAGATGAAGTTTTCGCCCAATTCGCGCATCACCACTTTGGCATAGTTGGCCTTGAAGCTCTGCTTGCCGTTCGATATTTGTGCGGTGGCATGGCTGTGTACAGTTACCTCCACAAGGTTGTCGCCACCATTCTGTGTGAGGGTGGCATTGATTTGTTCTTCTGAATGATTGGAAGCTGTATTCTCTGTAAAATCCTCCACAGGGTCACAAGCGGTGAATGTGAAAGCCAATACAGTAGCCAATGATAGCATTATCTTTTTCATATTATCTACCTATTAAGAATTAATAACCTGCAAATTGAGTCTTGGCATCGTCTTCCCATCCGGCGTTTTGCTTGTATTTGCCGCCCGAAAGGTCGATCTGAGACTTTGGAATGCGATAGAAACCCTTGGTTTCGTTATAGCGTTGCTTGTAGCCACTACCGGCTTCGGGCATGGTGGTCGGCTTGCCGCAATTGTACATCACCTGGCCTGCTTGTTTGGCAAGGGCTTCACCGGCAATGTTCCAACGGCGCAAGTCATCCCAACGGCTTCCTTCGAATGCCAGTTCCCAGCGGCGCTCGTTGCGCAAGGCCTGTTCGCTATAGGCCACGGCGGGCAAGCCTACACGATTTCGTACACGGTTCAGCGTGGTGGCATCTTGCATCAGCTCGGAGTACATCAGAAGCACATCGGCAAAACGGTAGACGGTGAGAGGCGTACAGTTGGAGGCTTGGTAGTTACCAGTTTCAGTTGCGTCGGCACCCATTTGGTCGAGCGACCATGAAAGCCTTTGACCGCCGGCCGAACGCACGGAAGGAATCTTCTTGTTGTGATACATGGTAAGTTCGCAGGCATCGGAGAAGGTCTCGGGCTTCAAACTTGCCGGGAATGCCAGGATGGAAGCATCGCGGCGCGGGTCGTCGGGTTCGATGTTTTTCCAGTCTGTCACAAGGTTTGTTGCTACGGTGCCGCATCCCCAGCCGGTGCTGAATGGATAAACGGAGGTAGCCGTGCCCACATGGAAACGTTCGTCGTCCGCATTGTTGTTATCTGCGCGGATGCCGAAGAACAGGCCATACTGGTTGGTCAGGTGGAGGTTGTTGGACCATGCCGGTTGATACTGGAAATTGATGGCAAGGATTACCTCCTTGTTGCCTTCCTTGTAGCAGGTACCTGCTTCAAGCATATCATTTACGAAGTCGTAATCTTTGGCGGTGTATTGGTTTGAATAGGCCCAAAGCGAGCGGTAGTCACTCAAAAGGTCGTGACCGGAATTCTTGATGCAATCGTCCAGTTTATCGACTACATATTGCTTGTTGATGGAACCTTCTGTCTTGGGCATTTCCGATTCGCCATAGAAGCCCGTGTAGAAAAGGAAAGCGCGGGCCAGCAGGGTTTCGGCTGCCCAACGGGTCACCTTGCCGAATGCCAGTTTGCTCCAGCCGTCGTATGGGTAGCTCGGCATACATTCGCAGGCTTCATAGAGGTCGTCGGCAATCAGTTTCAGAACTTCCTTACCATCGCGTTGCTCGGGAGCAATTTGCGCTTCTTCCACTGTCTCCGGGGCTTTTTCAATGACAGGGACATTGTTGAAGGTCAACACCAGGTTGTAGTAATTATAGGCGCGCATAAAAAGCAGCTCCCCTTTAGTCTGGTTGTGTGTCTCTTCATCTGCAATGTTGTCTATCACGGACAAAGCGGAGTTGGCGCGGGCAATGGCCTCGTAGGAATATGTCCACAAATCTTGCATTTGGTTTGTTTGGGCATACATCAGGTGGTCAAGCCCCTGCCACCAAGGGTCGCCGACTCCGGCACCGCCAAACATGTCGTCTGACATGATGTTTGCCACCGAGAAATACTGTTCAAGGTTGTTGCCCTGAAAGGGACCGTAAAAGGTTGACTTGTAAACGGCGGCTACCATTTTGTTGACGTCTTCGGTTGTTGACGGGAAGTTGGTGCTGTTCTTGCCTGTGTAGTCTTGCGAGTCGAGAAAGTCGTCGCAACCGGAGAAGGTGAGCGTGGATGCAATCCAAAGTATGTAGAATTTATTGAATTTCATATTGCTAATATATTAAGGTGATTAGAACTTAAGATTTATACCAACCAAGTAGGTGCGGGGTGAAGGATAAACGCCCGTATCTATACCGGCTGCCCAAGAATCGCTCGTTCCACCGCTGGAGGCGACTTCCGGATCCATACCGGTGTACTTGGTAAAAGTTATCAGGTTGTTGGCTGCTACATAAACCCGGAGCTGCTGGAGCGGGCAAGACTTCCACAGACGCTTGAAGTCGTAACCGAGAGTCACGTTCTGAATCTTGAAGTAGTCACCGTTTTCGAGCATGGCTGCCGACATGTATTTCCAGTTCGGAGTGTCGAAACCATCGAAGAGAGGGAGCTTATTGCTGGTGCCTTCGCCCTTCCAGGAACCATAGACAATCTTCTTGTTGAGGTTCTCCGTGAGGAAGTCCTGGTTTGCCCAAGTGCGGAGAATCTGTTGCCCGAAAGCTCCCGCACCGGTTACGGAGAAGTCGAAGCCCTTGTAGGCGAGGTTGAGGTTCAACCCTACGGTTACATCGGGGTGGGGGTCGCCAATCATGGTGCGGTCGTTGTCATCGATTACGCCGTCACCGTTCGTGTCGCGGAAGATGAGGTCACCCGGTTTCAGCTTGTCGTTTCCACCATGAAGCTTGTCCTCGTACTTCTCGGAGAACTGGCGAATCTGTTCACCGTTCTGGAACACGCCTTTCGTGTCGAAACCGTAGAAGAAACCGATGGGCTGACCTACCTGCGCACGGTAGACTTCGCCTTCGAGCTGGTGCCAAACGGCTCCGGGACCGTGGATGATGCCCTCGGCGTTGGCCAGCTTGGTCACTTCGTTCTTGTTGTAGGACATGTTGGCGGTAATGCCGTAGCGCAGACCGTTATTGAGCTGGTCATTCCAGCTGAGAGAGAACTCGATACCCTTGTTTTCCACGTCACCACCGTTGATGTAGGGAGCACCGATACCGTATACGCCCAAAATCGGAGCGCGCACCAGCCAGTCTTTTGTGGTTTTCTTGTACCAGTCGAAGGTCAGTCCCAAACGGCTGTCCAGGAAGCGGGCGTCAATACCGATGTTCAGCTGCTCGGAAGTTTCCCAAGTCAGTTCGGGGTTGCCCAGTACGTTGAACGAGCCACCGGTGGTGGCTTCTTCGTGGTTGCCCACGCCGAAGTAGTAGGCGTCGGAGTTGTTGAATCCCACTTGTGTCAGGTATTGGAAGTTTGGGATGTTGCAGTTACCGTTCTGTCCCCAGGATACACGGATTTTGAAGAAGTCCATGATGTCTCTGACGGATTCCATGAATTCTTCATTGGTCACTACCCAACCTGCCGATGCGGAGGGGAAGATACCCCAGCGGTGGCCTTTGGCGAAATTTGAAGAACCGTCGGTGCGGACTGTGGCTTGCAGCATGTATTTTTCGTTGAAGTTGTAGTTGACACGTCCGAAGAAGGAGGCCAAGGAGCTGTCGCTTGTGGGATGACCGCCTACGCTGACATCGGCCAGTTTCTTGATTTGCGCATTGTCCAAGTACGCATGGTTCCAACTGTCACCGAAAAGCAAGTTGTTGCCGCTTGCTTCAAGGTGTTCGCCGAACTTGTTTTGTTCAATGGTCTGTCCTAATACGATGTCAATGTTGTGCCTGTTGATGTCCAGTCTGTAATTCAAGGTGTTTTCGAATGAGATGTTCGACCATGAATCCGTCGATTGGGAGGCATTGTCTTGAGTGGCCACGTTCGTACCCGAGCTGTGGACTCTGGTCATGGCACGATAAGAACTGTTGCCAAAGCGGTAGCTGAACTGTGACTTGTAAATCAAGTTCCGTATGGGCTGTATTTCCAGGTAGGCACTGGCGTTCACTGTCCAGCTGTTGCTTTCGTTCAATCCTTGGCTGGTGGTGTTGGCAATGGCCAGCGGGTTGATGGCGGCTCCCAGTGTCCATCCGTCGGCCGACATTTCGGCGTTGGTATAGTAATTTCCGTCGGCATCGCGAACGGGGAGCAGCGGGTTGGCGTTCATCAAGTCGTGTACGTTGTTCCAATACATGCTTCCTTGGGAGATACCTGTTCTGCTGCTATGTACGATGTTCAAGTTCTCGCCTACGGTAATCACACTGTAGGAGTTGTCCTTGGAGCGGAGCAGGGTATGCGAGGAATTCAAGCGCATGTTGTAGCGGTCGAACTGCGACTGGTTTTCGCCGCCCAAGATACCGTCTTGCCCGGTGTAGGAGAAGCCGAAGGAGAACTTCGATACGTCGGAACCGCCTGTCAAGTTGACGGAGTGGTTCTGGGTTACGGCACCTTTGTGGTAGGACTCGTCAATCCAGTTCGTTCCCTTCCAACCGTTCCTCAGCACGTTTCCATCCGCGTCGAAAAGGCTTTCGTAGATGGCTGCGGGGAGCTTTGCCTGCCACTCGGGTTCGGCTGCGCCGCCGTTGAACTCGCGAAGCTGACGGCTGTAGATATATTCCTGGGCATTCAAAACATCGGGGGCCTTATATAAGTATTGTTGACCGTAGTATCCGTCGTACGATATCTGCAACTTGCCGGATTTGCCCTGCTTGGTGGTGATAAGGATTACACCGTTGGCGGCACGGGCACCGTAGATGGCTGCAGAAGCGGCATCTTTCAGCACATCGATGGATTCGATGTCAGCGGGGTTCAGGTCGTTCAAGCTACCGCCGGCAACGCCGTCGACTACGTACAATGGGTCTGAATTACCCGTAGTACCCAAACCGCGGATGTTCACCTTGAAGCCTTCGCCTGCCTGACCATTATTTTGCATAATGGTGACACCGGGAGACTGGCTTTGCATGGCAGTCAATGCCGAGGTGGTGGAGAGTTTCTGAATGTCATCGCCTTTCACCTGCACCGTGGCACCGGTGACAAGTTTCTTTTTCTGTACGCCATAGCCCACAACCACTACATCGTCCAGTGATTGTGTGTCTTCCTTAAGAATGATTTTCATGCCCGAAACCGCTGCCACTGTCTGGGTGGAAAAGCCCACGAAGCTGATTTCAATGATTTGGCCTGGAGCTACATCCAAGGAGAACTTACCATTGAGGTCGGTAATCGCTCCCTTGGTAGTATCTTTTACGCGGATGTTGGCACCGATAATCGGTTCGCCAAAATCATCTACAACCGTACCTGTGATGTACTGTGTTTGTGCTATGGCGATGTTGCCACCTCCATTTACAAACCCCGGGGAACCACTGGCAAACAATACGAACAATGCGCTTGCGAGCCATGATTTAATAGTTTTGATACACATGTTGTTTGAATCTTGATCCGATGTTTTACCTTAATTGCATTGCAGGGATCTTTTGCAATGCTGGTATTTGATTTAAAGAGGGCTCTGTTGTCTTATACATTCGATGTCCGATAATAATAGGTGGCAGAGCCCTTTAAACTGCCTAAACCGAACATCTGTTTTTGCAAAATAATACTTCTTCTATGTCTTCATGATATTGCTTTGATTTAATAAGTAACTAAGCAAAATTAAGCAGCATAATGTTTGAAATTGATCGATACTCCTT
>OLSH01000092.1_pt1 | contig 95110 bp, 88 predicted proteins | sample 1643221 | NCBI WGS metagenome assembly OLSH01 (sample SAMEA3136681, study PRJEB25190) | human gut metagenome | biome: human gut; feature: human-associated habitat; material: faeces | place: Austria | collected 2013 | reverse complement strand
AGCGTTCGGCGTCCTGATTAAGGCTCTGTTGCACGAGCTCGTCGCGGAAGTAGGGCACTTCGAGCGAGGTTACGCCCACGGTCTTGGCGAGCTTGCGATCCGAGATCGCTTGCTGCGCGGTGTCCTGACCAAACGTGAGGTTAGTGCGCGACCGCAGTGTCGCGTCATTGAATTTGAAATAATCATCAGCCATCGGTGGGCTCTCCTCTTATCGGGACAAGATCAAATCGTTAGTGGGTGCGCTATCACCAGGGATATCGAAATCCTCCAGCGCGTCGTCTGAGTAAACTTGACTCTTCTTTCGTTGTTCACCCATCTTCTGGAGCGCGCGGGCTTGCCACCAAGGACGCGTTTCGATGTCCTGCGCCTTAGAGCGTCCACCCCTACCTGCGCCACGTTCGCGAACCGTACTGACGAACTTCGCGAGAATGAGCTGTGGGTTCTCGGCGTACTCGCGTTTTAGACGCTTCTTGCCAGAGCTATCCTTGGAGTAGATGAACTCGTTCAAGAAGTACTCGGGCAACACGCGCAAAAGCTCGTCAACCGCCGCGGGCGAAGCTCGCAACTGATCAGCCACACGGCCATTTTGGCCATCGAGCAGGAAGCTCTCTGCGGTGGCACGCGCAGCTGTATCGCTCGGATTGAGGTTACCGTCCACGACGGTCGCCATGGCCTTGAACACATTGGTGAGCGTGACGTCTTGGGTAATGTCGAAATTCGCGTCTTCGAGCACGTTGGGGCCACCTTTCCAAAAGCTCTCCTCATGGAGCGCGCGAATGGTGAGGCGTTGAAGCTTGATCGGATCGACCACTTCCCCCGGTTTGATCTCAGCATTCACCGTGCGCTTAACTGCGGTTTGGACGCGATTAAGCGTGACGTTGTACATGTTCTTGTGCTTCGAGTCGAGGAGCTCTGGGCGCGCCTTCTCGAGGTACGCATCGAGTTCGTTCTTGATACCGCTATCGATATCGAGGTGGAACTTACGCGCGTCACCGTTGGCGGACTCGACGCTTTGCCGACGGTCGAAAACCTGCTTCCACTGAGAGTCAGAGAGATCTGCACGCAGGGCGTAGAGGTCTGCCTCGGACATACGCGAGAGTTTCACTGGGTCTTGCATTAAGGTCGCGAAGAGCGTTTCATTGCCGTAGTTGTATTCGGTCGGATCAGTGAGGGCGCGCTTGTCTCGCTCCCACACTTTGTGCGCCCTCTGGACTTGGGTGGGCGACCATCCAGTGGTGTCGATCTGCTCGAAATTGTCGGGTATGTTCCCCGATTGAAGGCCCTTGAGCGCGTCCGTGACCCGTGCATCCGTGTCCGCGGCGATGAGCGCTTGCTGTACGCGCGTCTCGTCGATCACTTTCTTTGCCATCTTGATCTGTTCATCACGGGGCATGTCGGGGTGCATTTCGCGCACGTAGTTGAGCGCGTCCATCTCGGTGAACTGCTCAACCGCATTGCCGTAGTGAATCGCGCTCGCGATTTTCTTCACGTCCTCGTCTTTCGCGCCTTCGCCTAAGAGACTGCGCACCGCCACCGTGAGGTCACCGCCCGAGCCCTTGAGCGCGGGGTCGACCCAAGCGTTTAAGATGCGTGCCTTCTCTTGGCGCGTTTGCGCTTGGTCGTACTTCGCCTTGACGTCATCGGGCAGAACTGCGCCCGCTTCAAGCGCTGCGCGCCCAACCTGTGCGCCTACGGTGTAGCAGTCCTGCAAGCCCTCAAGCGCAGAGTTGACCACGGCCTTTGTCTGCTGAGCACGCGCCGAGGCAAGGATGCGCTTGCGCGCATTGATGAGCACCTTCGGATCGAGCTGATACGCCTTGCCAACCTCGTTGAAAAACTTCTGCGCGCCCTTGACGTTGTCTTGGTTGATGAGGAGCGTTAAGACGTCCTGCAGGGCGCCAGAGACGACCTTTTTCTTTTCATAGTCAATGTGATCAGGACTCCACCCGTTTGTCTTGCCGAGCGAGTCAATGGCATCGTAGATGCCCTGAATATCGCGCTCACGCGACTCTGTGTCCCATCCCATCTTGGCAAGGTTGAGCGAGTGATTTTTCACCGCGTTGCTGTAGACATCGTTCGAGTAGTCGTGGATCTGCTTGGACTCGTAGGTCAGGAACTCGTGCTCGTTTTTGATGCGTGTATCGTCAATGAACTTTTGCGCTAGCTCTTTCTGTGCGGCATTAAGTCCCTTGAAGTGCTTATCGATGCGCTCTTGCACGCCACGGTTACCTTCGGACGAGAATGCCTCCCCGCTCTCTGGTGTCGCTACCGCACGCCCTACGCGGTTCATAATGCCGTGTTCAGCGTTGTACTTGTAGTCGTTAAGATCCGCCACAAAGTCGTTGACCGCCGACTGTACGCGCAATTTGTTCGCTTCATCGACAATCTCGCGCATGTATGCAGGAACTGCGCTAATCGTCTGGTTAAGCGTATCGCTGATCGTGGTATCGACTTGAGGCTTGATCATGGTCGCCGTACCCACCGACACCACGCTCGGCGCGACCGAGATCACCGAGCCATTATTCGCCATCCTTGAACTCCTTATGCCATGTCTTATAGGTTTGCAAGAGCGCGCCCGGTACAGTAGCGAGCGCACTGCCGATCGGGCTAATGCTCGACGCGTACGAGCGCGTTGCGCTCGCTTGCATCGCGCTACCTAAGCCACGCGAGCGAATGCCCCACGCCTCACGGTAACCGTTGACGTATTGCTGATTCACGTCGATCTGCTTGATGATCTCGGTCGACGCGAGCACCTCCTTAGAATTGCCCACGCCGACCTTGACCCCGCTTGCTCCCATTCGCACGCGCTGTGTAGCCTTTAACTGTCCTGCTTGCTGTGTCTTTTGCGAAATGTACCAATTGCTCTGCTGAAGCGCCATGTGCGCCGAGAGCTCCGCCATCTGGCGGTTACGCTCTTCGATCTCGGCTTGGTACATGGCAACCTTCTTTCGCGACTTCGCTTGAAAGTACGCTCCAAACATCGAGGCGACCGCCGAGGCAATCGATGCACCCGCGCCGTAGGTCGCGAGTGTTGTGTTCTGTACTGGGGATTGCGCTGGTGGTTGCGAGGGTTGCACCACGGGCGCCGCCATCGAGACCGCGTCCACCCCATCGATCATGGGTTGCGCCATCGAGACGGCATCAACCGTGCCAACCAAAGGCGCGGCACCCGATATCGCGTCATCCCCGATCGAGTTGAAACTCCCTGTCGTGAGCGCCGCATTCTGAATAATTCCGTTAACCTGTGCCACGGTTACTCACCTCCCTCTATGTCAATATTGGCCGCTAGCCCGAGTACCGTAATCGGTAGGGGATCGGCTTGGCGCACACAGATCTGCCCGTCATCCGTCCACATCGCCTTGGGCTTGACGGCAAGCACCCCTGTCAGCTTATCGGGGGCAATACCCATCGGCTCGGTGGTGCGTTGCTTAGCCTCAACGAGATCATCGAACGTAGGCCCAACCCACACGCCCGATGACTCGTATAGGCGCAAAGAGACTTCTTTGACGTTCTTCTTAATCGCTTGCGCTGCGACCGTCCCTGTACGCGTCGTAATCGCCACAGGGAGCGTCTGCATGTCCGAGGTATAGGGCAACCCCACCTTGACCGTATACGCGCCCTCATCGAGCGTAATGCGCCCGTCAGTGACCACTTGTTGATTGAGCACTGCTCCATCAGCGAGGATCGAGACGCGTCGACCTTCGAGCCACGTAAGCCCTTTGACCTCTTTGGTGAGTGCGCCAGAGTACGTGCCCGCGCAGTCGACGAAAATGCCCTTGTCGCGCTCGCTCATACGCTCGATAAAGCGCACGACCTGCCCGCCAATCTCTCGGCGAATAACGGCGTAGAGGATGTCTTCGTTGCCCTCAGCGACCGTCGCAATCGACTCGAACGCGCCATCGGTGCGGTGCTCATGCCACGCGCCGATCTGCTGTTCTGGCACGTAAGTGAGCCCGAGCAAGGCGCCAGAGCTAGAGATGCACCAGAGGATAGGCTTAGGTGCCTTGACGAACGCCATCTCGCGAATGGTCTTGCCATCGAATAAGTGCGAGGCGCGAAGGCTAATGTCGCCCGTCACGTAGCCACCTGCATCGGCAGAGTAGGTGAACTCGCGAAGATGACCGCCTCGACCTGCGCAGTAGATTGTTGCTGTGTTGATGACGACGGGTTGAACGTGAGACGCGCCCACGGAAGACTGACGCCGTACCGAGATGGACTCAGGCGTGATCGCGTCGCTGTTCATCGTATCCGTGCGCCACTCGCTCGATGCAGTTAAGATGATGAGTCGAGAGAGCGGAATAAGGTGCAGGATTGGCGAGTTCTCTTGTGAGGCAAGCTGTGCGCTGATACGGTCGTCCGCTTGCGAGGGCATCGAGTAGGTCATGTTCGACTCTGTCCCCGTCTTGGTCATCCAGATGTGCTGAGGGTGCAAGGTCGTCGAGGCGAAGCACCGACGCTGTTCAAAGTATCCCGAGCATCGCGGATACTCACCGCGCCCAAGGGCTTCCGCCGTGAAGGTCGCGCCAGAACCCCCGTTGGCATACGCGACCGAAACCTTGGGGTTTGTGTAATTTGCCCCCGCACGGTCAATGACGACCGCCTTGATGTGACCATCTTCAACGATGGGGCGAAGCTCCGCACCCGTCCCATTGCCACCAGAAACGGTCAGTCGGATTGTGTCCGACTTGAGCCCTACGGCGTAACGGTGTTGGAGCGCGCTGTGTCTAGTCCCCATCCAAGAAACCGTTTCAATGTACGGCTTGGTGTACCGTTCTCCTCGTTTGATGACGCGAAAACCCGCTACTGAAACAGTACTCGACTTCCACCCAGCCCAATCGCCCGCGTCCCCACCGTAGCTTATTGTTCCTTGATCACGAGAATAAGTTAAGATCGGCTCGACTTCCGCGCCCGACCCGCTGTTCGTTTCATCGACCACGCGTATGTATTTGCGAATCTCTTGAACCGTTGGGTACGCAGGGTACTTAATCTCGTCTGGCCTAGCATAGTCTTTACTAACCCTGTTCGACCAGCTCGGCACTCGGTCTCGATACTTGTCCTTGTAATCGAAAACTTTCTTAAAGGAAAATAAGTCCTTATCGCCTACAACCACTTCGCGCGCTAACGTAGCCCGCCCATCCCAGTGCTGGTCGTCAATGCCGTTGGTATAGCTTACGTACCCAGAACCACCGTTCGTTACGGTGACCTTGGAGATGCCACCTGCCGCCGCAAATACCTCATCAAAATAGGGCGGTGTCTTATCCAGTTCAGGCGCGATATTCTCGTCCGTAATGCTCAGTTCGGTCGTGTCGCCGATGTAGCCATAAAGCCCACCTTGCGCTTTGTAGACGCGATAAAACTTCGCACCCTCCACCGCGTTCCACGAGATCTTGACGACCGTCCCAGTTTGGTACAAGTTCGCGACCACGCTCACAGGCGCAGAGGCTTCGCTCTCGAGTGTCTTGTCCGCATTGAGTGCTGTCACCTTGTAGTACCACGTGTACTTGTCCTTGTTCTTGTCCTCTTCCGCGGTCGAGGTGCGCTCTGCCTTGACGCCAGTTGGCGTCTTCAACTGAGGTAAGAAATTAATGTCGACCATGCGCCAGTCATAGACGCTATAGCGACGCAATTCTTTGGGTGGGTACTTCTGGTGCGTGATCGTCATCACGTCCGCACTCTGCACGAAATAAAGTTCGTTCAAGTCATCCGCGTCGTAAGGCGTCGCCACCTCATACGGCGCGCCATCGCGCATTAACGTGCGCCCTTCAGTGTGAAAGCGCACATAGTGATGGCCAAACTCAAGCACCATCGTCTGTGTGATTGAAAACAAAAACGCAACTAAGCGCGTGGGCTTGTCTTGGTACTTGGCGCGGTTGACGTAGGTAAAGCCCGTGCGGTTCTCGACTGCGCCTTGCGGTAAGCAGATCATGTTCGAGCAAACGGCTAAACCCGTCTGGTACTTCGTATCATCGTAGCGCGCGAGCATGTTGGGCGAGATCACCCCACCCGCGAAAGAGCGTTGATTAATGCGTGCCATCGGGTGCTCCTTGACGCCAGCGATACCAAGCAGGCATGTAGTTCAAATCGCTCTTACGTTGCTGTACGAAGTCACGCGAGATCGCGGCACGTAGCGCCGTCTCGTAGCCCTGCGCCATCGCGGCGCCGATCTTGATGCTAGCCGTACCACTGATAATAGGTCCTGCTAATTGCGAAGCTAAGAGATACGCAAACGCCTCGATAAAGGTCGGCGTGAAGCCCTCCGTATCGTTGGTGTCGCGCGTGTAGCGGATCACCGCGTCGGGGCAATCGGTATAGATCACGTTCTGCCCGCGCGCATCGCGCTCGAGTAAAAACTGATGCGTGTTCTCGTGCCCTTTGTCGTGCACGGTAAAAATACTCACGATGTGGATCAATCGAGCAGGAGCCGCGTAAACGTAGGGCCATCCGTAGGACTCTTGATGGAGTGGAGCGAGCTTTTCGCGACGGATGAGGAAAGACCAGTTGTGCGCCTCGAAGATTTGACGACGGGCGAGGGGATAAAAACGGGCGCAGTGCTCTGACTGCGCCGACCCTTCAGGAGGATCAATGCTCGCCACTGTGGCGGAATCACCTAGGCGCGCGAGCGCTAAATTGCAAATATCGACTGCCGATGCCATAGTGCCTCTTCGTGGTTAAGGGATGGCGGAGGAGTCGAAGCCCCTCCGCGGTTTTACACGTTATTCAATCGGCAACTGAACTTTGTCGATATCGCTGAAGTTGTCCGTCAAGGCGGCGCTCAACGTACCTGCAGGCGTACCCGTGAGCTCGACCTTCAAGCGCACGTGACGCTTGTGGTACGGCAACATCGGAATCACGATCTGCTGAATACCGCCCTTGGTCTTCACAACGTCGATCGCGCCAAAGCTCTTGCCGTCGGCGGAGTCCTCAAGCGTCACCGTGATCTCGGTGGCGGAAAAGTCGGGACTCATCCCAACGACTACCCAGAATTTACGAGCAATGAGCCCAATACGCGGATCTTCCTGGCCGAAGTCGATCGCTTTCGAGGTCATCGAAGCACTCGCCTGCTCACCAGAAAAGAACATCAAAGAAGAATCGATAATCATGTCTGATCTCCCCTATTAAACGTTAAGTTTTGTCGTGTACGTGCCGATCACTTCTTTCGCGAGGCGATGCACCGGCACGCCCGCATAAGTCTCAACACGACGACCCGCCACTTCATCAGGCGTCAGCACCAATCGAGGCGTCTGCAGAATCTGCAAACGCAAGGCTTCGGTGATGGACGACGGCAAGTACCAGGCGGCCTGCGCACCGAGCGTATCGGGAATGCGCTCCTGCGCGCGAATCATCAAGGTTTGCAAGTCCACCGCCGCAACCGGGTCTTTCTTCAAGGCGGTCACGTTAACGTTGGCAATACGGATGACACGACGTGGATCTTCAATTGCCAGCCCCATATCCCACTGGTAGTCTGTGATAAACGCACGGAAACGACGTCCTTTGGCGTCATAAGCATCCTGCTCACCGCGATCCGTCGTCACAAGACCAGCAAGCCCCTGTTCGGGGTAGATCAAGTGGACGGTCGTCTTGTCCCAATCCACCAACCAAATATCCGTCAGCACATCTTTAGCCCCCACGGTTTTACCCGCAGAAGCATCAATGACTTGATCACACGCCTTTTTGTAGCGTGCGCCAAAGCCATCAAACTCTTTAAGGTCAGCGCCTTTGACGCCCTGAAAGATTCGACGTGCCATGCCCTGCGCAAAACCACGCGTAAATGCGGCTTCTTTATTCGCGCGCCATTTGGCGGAGTTGCCGTTACGCTTCATCATGTCGGCATCGATCACGGAATAAGCCGCGAACATGGCGGTCGAATCCACTACGATATTGGACTGCGATTTCACCGCTTCCACGCCTTCGTTATAGGCGCGGGCCTGAAGATCAGGGTATTCAGTGATGATTTCAGTCTTGTTCATCGAGCCGTCGTTGCATGCCAAAAGTGGGGCTTGGTCAAAGAGCGGCATCGCGTCGATGATGGAGTGAACGGTGTTAGGGTGCACACCATGCCCTGCATTAGCGGCTTCTAATTCCGCCAAGGTATAAAGCCCCGTAGTAGTCGGAGTGTATGCCATAAGATTTGTTCCTCAAATTAAGGGTTAAGCTTCGAGTTCGGGAACATCGATCGAGAATCATTGACGCCAAACGTCTGCTGATTGCCCTTCGGGAAAGAACCCTCACCCGTGAGTTTGCCGATGTTCCTGAATAAGCGAAGAACCTCCGGATGCGAGACTAAGCCAGACTGGTCGAGCAACTGGCGCAATGCGGGAGTGCAAAAGCGCTTGTCGTTGAACGCCTTATTGGCTAAGTGGCACGTTTCCTTGAAGTTCACGCCGCCCAGTTCAGGATCGGCTTTTGTCGCGCTGACCCCAGCCGCCAGTGCGCGAGTACGAAGGTTCTGCGTGTCCATCTTCATGAGTGGGCCTACTTCACGGTAGAGCGTCGCCATCGCCTCATTGCTGAGGTCGAGCTTGCGAGCGACTTCCATGAATCGAGCCACGCCTGGATTGTCCGCGTTGAATTCCTCCATACCCTCCACTTGCGGAAGGTCGTACTGTTCGGGCGCGCCGAGCGTGTTGCCTTGCTCTTCGCCTTCTTCGCCTTCGGTTGCCTCAGTGAGCAATGCCTCTGGGGCTTCTTCAGGTTCAGTCCGCGAAGCTTCAGCTTCGTCGCTACCTGCATCCTCGGTAAGCACTGCGTTCGAGGTACTTTCATTTCCCAGATTGTCAGCGTTGACCGTCTCTGCGGTTGGCGTTTCCGTGGTCGTAGGGTTGGCTGCGACGGGCGCTTCCCCCTGCGGTTGAGTTTCAAGCTGGTTGTTATTTGTGTTCACCGCTTTGCTCCTCTAACATAGTTGAATAAAATTCGTTGCACGATTGGCGCAGTTGCTCGGCGAGCGCCACGCCAATGGCGCGTTTTCCTTCGTTGAACGCCATCGTGAGGGCGTTCGTGTTAAAGCTCGGCGCGTACACACCGCACGCTTTGAGAATCTGGTAGACGAAGCGCCTACCCTCCTCTGTGTGCATCACGTTGTACGTGTCCTGCTCCTTTCGTTTTTGATCCGCTTCTTGCAAGAGCGCAACTCGTTCGCGCTCCTTCATCTCCGCGAATACGTCTCGTTGTCCGTTCATTTAGTACCCCTGTAGGTTCTGGAGACCTTGCGCTTGTGCGGCGCCCGCCATCATGTCCTTGCCCGCCGAAGCCACCTGTTGGAGCTGAGCCATCTGGGCTTGCTGTGCAGCGGCTTCTTCGCGCTGTTCGCGAATCTTCTGGACGTCCTTCTCACTGCGCAAGTGCGAAGGATCAACGCCCAACATATCAGCGAACTTGCGCAAGTAGCTGTCCGTGTCCACCAAGTCCCCTGCATTACTCGTCGGCATCACCTGCTGCGCCATGCCGAGCGTGGAGAGGAAGGTCGAGTAGCCATTCAACGCGCTAGACTTCTGCGCCAAGGCAAGCACGCTGATGTAGTTCACAGAGATGCCCTGCTGTGCGATCGCTTCTGGCGCAGGTGGGATACGCCCCACCGCGTTGCAGTAGTCGAAGGTCGCCGTAATAAGCGGCCCCAGCAATTCGTTGTGCAGACGTTCGAGCACAGGGCCGAGCATCATCATTTTTTCCTGTTGCATCTGCTGAACTTCAAACGCCGTGCGCTCGTTGCCCGCCGTCGAGCCCGCAATCATCAGGAACAAGTCCTTATAGAAGAGCGAGTCGAGCGTGCGCTGATTGCGCTGTAAGACACTGTCCAAGTACTGCAGATTGATCGGTACGTTCACCGCGGACTGCACGGTCTCGCCCTTGACGAGCCCAGAGCCCATGATCACACCCCCCGGTCGAAGATCGTTCTCGCGCCCTTCAAACCCTTGTGGGATAACAAGTGGCGGGCGAGACTGGTATCCGATACCGAAGGACATATCGACCTTCTGCCCGCTAAGCTCTTTGACCAGTGGGAGCGCGCGCATGCCTACGCTCGTCCCGTAGACGTTGCCACCGCGCGTCACCCATCGCGGGCAAAGCGCGGGAAAGTGCGTGAAGCCCTCAACACGCAAGGGCTTGTCTTCCGTCACGCCGTCCACATAATGCACAGAGCGCCACGGCATATTCTCTTGGTCGACCTTGTCGGGATCGCGCTCAAGCCGGGGCTCAACTGCTTGGACGACCGTGAAGAGGCGTTGATGATGGTTGGCGTCGTAGGCATCGCGCACGACCTGCGGCACCTCGTTTCGCCCAAACTCTTGAATCAACTGCTTGGCCGTCATCGTGTACGTGCGAAAGAGCGTATCAACTCGTCCTTCGTCGTCTTCAGCGAGCCAGTACTCGCCCACAGTGAGCGTGTCCGCGCGCACCACTGTCTTATCGCTAGGCAAGACGACCGTGCAGGATGTCCCAAAAACGGCAAGCTCGAAGTACGCTTTATGGAGCGCTTCGTAAATGTTCGAGCCTGCAAACACCATGAGCAGAGCCTCGGTCACGTCCGAGAGCCACGCCTTCACCTCGTACTGCTCATCGAGCTCGGGCGACATCGTGGTCAATCTGAACCAAGGGCGCGCGGGCGAAGTCATCCCCCCGAGCATCCCTGCCGCAAGCGTTTCTGCTGCGCTCGTGGCGGTCGAGTCAACGATCTTCTCCCATCGGCTCTTGTCGTGTGCGGAGCTTACCTGTGGTGTGGTGAACATATCCACGCGCCCACAGTCTGGCGCGATATAGTCGCGCAGATCGCGCCACTCAGGCTCGAGCCCTGCGCGTCGTTGCTTCGCGCTCTCGAAGCGCTGACGCAACTCAGCTAAGTCGACGCGTTCCATGAATTAACCCCCGAGCAAGTTCGACCCACCACCCAACTTCGTTGGGTCAAGCTGGACGCCGTTCGCGCCAGTGAGACTGGTCGAGGTTGCGCCGAGCGAAGGATCAGACATAATCGCGCCCACGTCCGCCGTCTTGCGGTTGGCGCGATTGAGATCCTGCTCTTGCTGTTGCTGTGCGAGCTTTTGCTGTTCAGCTTGTCGGCGCGCCGCCGATGAGGCCTGCTTGCCCTGCTTGTTCTGCTGGTACGCGTTGTACCCTGCTGCTGCGACCGAGGCCGCCAAAGCGCCCACTACACCTGCTACACAAGACATTAGAATTTCTCCTCTTGTAAGAGTTCATCAGTAAGCTCTCGACGAACCTCGCCAAGAGTTTTCGCGTCCGTGCGGTACGTCATGACCAGCACGGTAGGGCTGTGGGTCAAGAACGCAGTCTTGCGACCGACCTCCCCAGAAAACACGGCGTAACCGATAACGGGGACAGCTTTGCCCCCAAGCGTTACGTCACAATCACCGACCACGGTCAGCGTCGTCGGCACTTTGAGCTCGCACCCCATCACCACTTGATCCGCAGGGATCGAGGCAACGCGTACGTATATGCCCGCGTAGAGCAACTCCTTGATCTCAGCCCGCGTCTGGGGCATCGTATCGATCAACTCGTGCAATGCGCGAAGGCTAGCCCTCTCTTCGTCCGTGTTCACAGGCAAGTGCGACGCACCGCGCGCCGTTAAGTCGTTCATAAGTCAACCCCATAAATCGAGCCAGTGTGCCGAGCTACGTAAGAGAGAAACTTCTCCGCGCGACTACCGACCATCGCTGTTGCTGATAGCCTACGAGCGCCGTAGGAGCTCGCTATCGCTTTCGCGCAGTTCCATAGACCAATCCCCGCACCCGTACCCTTGCGTGCGTCAGAACGCACGTAAAAGCTTTCTACGACCGCTGTCGGAACACCTGCGAAGTGCGGTAGGTTTTGCTTGAGCACGGCCACGAACCCTATGGGCTTATTGTCTCGCCATGCGACGACGACACTAATCGCGCCCAATTCTTCTAGTGCTTCGTAATACTCTTTGTCGGGCTCGGTGTCGTGGAAGACGGTGTCGCTAGCCTCTTGTCTGTAGCCTTCGAGCATCTCGAGGCACTGCTTCTCCGCGAAGAATTCGCGCGCGGTCGTCTCTTTGAAAGTCAGCATCACCATCTCCTTGTCGGTTGCGTGTCGGGGTTTGCATAGCGATACCCGCTCATTGGATTGAGCGAGCGATAAGGACGGGCGCGCTTACGCGCCTCGGGCGATAGAATGCGTCGCGCAAAGGTGAGCGCAATCGCATCCGCTTCGTCAGGTGAGCGACCTATGCGGGCCTTGATGTCGTCTTTCGCTTCGAGCTGAAGCTGACCCGAGGGCGTGTAGCGGTACTCGGGCGCGGTGAGCTCTTCGAGTAGGTCAGCGTCCTTCGGTAACGACGCGGTCTTGAGCCAGTCGCGCGCGCCGCCCCACATCTCCACGCGCTTGTTGTAGTAGGTCATTGGATCGTCTGCCTTGCCCCCGAAGTTCACGCCAAAGACAAGATCGCCAAAGCCATTGCGGTTGAGGAAGTCAATGGGCGACGCGCCCACGCCACCCGCGTCCACGTTGACGTAGACCTCGTCCATGTGGAGCTCTTCGTAGCAGTGGTTGACGAGCGCTGCGACTTGCTGATAAATCTCGAACCCATCGAGCCCGTGGAATCGCTTGCGAATCGGAATCGTCTTGCCAACGCGCACCACGATCACCGTATCGTCATCGCCAAAGCGCGCCACGTCCACGCCCATAATCGCTTGCGTATCGAGGCGCGGATCGTATGGCAGATCGTCACGCGACATCGCCTCTTCAACGAGACCTGTCGGAATGAACTGCGTGCTCGAGACGTTCGGGAACTCGCCCTTGACGCGTACGCGGAAGAAGTCAGAATCTTCGCCGTACTCTTTCTCCCAACGTGCGATCGTCTCTTTGTTCGTGATCTGGCATTCACGAGAGTCGACGCGGTGCGTAGAGAAGAGCGAGGAGTCTTTCTTGAAGCAGTCGTAGAAACGACCAGAGTTACGCGTAGGGTTGCCAAAGGCAAAGAGGAACGGCTCACCGTCCGTGAGCCCACCTTCTGCGACCTCCCAAATCTCGTTGGGAATCGAAGAGGCTTCGTCAAAAATGTAGAAAGAGGAGGAATTCGCGGCGTGCTGACCTGCGAAGCTTTCGGCGTCTTCTTTGCGACAGGTCTGACCCGTGACGAACCAGTCTTCAGTCGCGAACTTGCACGTCATCTTCAGGTTGCCCTTGTTCGTGTTGATCGTGAACCAGTTCGCGTTGATACTGCGCTTGACCCACGCGGTGACGCTCGCCCACGTCTTCGAGGCGAGCTGATTAGCGGTGTTCGCCGTCACAGTTCCGTGGCAATTCGCGCGGGTGCTCATGATCCAGTGCACGAGCCAAGCCGTCATCGCAGACTTGCCAATCCCGTGGCCCGATGCAACCGCCATGCGCGTAGCGGGCACAGCGTTGACGCCGTCGAATCGATTTTCGCGGCACCTGCGGCCGAGCTCGTCTAGGAACTCGCACGCCCACAAGTCTGGACCATACTCACAGCGGGGAAAACGGGAACGGTATTTTGGAGGTAGTCGGACGAGCTGAAGACCTGAGTCAGAGTCCCAAGGGTACACCGCCATCACGAACCCTAGCGGATCGTTACGGAATTGCGCGATGAAACGCGCCATGGCAATGTCGGGATCTTCTGTGTTGGTCATGCCCTTTGTAGAAAAGTTGCGATGCGCTACGGTACGGCCTTACTTTCCCACCACCCCTTTGAGAACACATGCCTGTGGCGCATCGCTTTGGTCGAATCGAAAAGGTCGTCTCGCGCTCATCACTGGAGACTAACCAACGTGAGCGCGAGACTCCCTCAGGACTTCTGAACCCCGTGCCCTTTCGCGGCCCCTCGCTCGCGTGGCTAAACCGGGGAATCTCTTGAATTCGGTACAAGGATCGCCCAACTCGACTTAGGTAAGGAAGATAAACCTAAGCCGAGTTGAGGATGCCATTAAAAGAGGACGCTTATGTCGGTAAAGGATGTTAAGAACCGTTTTTAGCGTCATAGTGAAGTTTACACCATTTCTTCGTATAGGTGTACATGGAGGCATAGTAAATGCGTTTAAACGCTTAAAAAGTACATCCAATCAAGTCTCGTTATTTTCTGAGTCGTCGTTTTCGATGCTGAGACCCTCAACTCGGGCGTATGCTGCGGAGAGCATTTTCGCGGCCTCGGCGTTCGTGTTAATCGTGAGCGAGTCCTTGTAGAGCGCAACGTGACGCGCCAGCATATCCACGCTACGCACTGCGTTCTTTGGGTCGAGCATCCCGACCACGGAAGACCCATCGGGCGACTCCGCGCCCGTCTTCACTTTCTGCGACGAGGTCTCGAACACGTCCAGAATCATCCCGAGCACGCGATTTGCATCTAAGTGCACGGGTTTGAGCTGCGCAGTGCGTAATTCCTCGATACGCTCGCGTACCTTGGGATTGTTAAGAACTTGCGACGCCTGACAACGAGCATTTTTCTCGCTGTAACCTGCGAGCTTGGCGGCCTTCTCTGCATTGAGCACTTTGACGTAGTACTGTGCGAAAAGTTCTTGTCGCGCGTTCAACTTTTGCGACGCCTTCGCAATGGCTTTTTTAACCGTTTTCTTTTGGGTCATCTTTCACCTCCCTAATTTCAAATGGAATCTGTATACGCGCGCGTCCAACGACAATGGCGCGAACGGTACTCGATGGCGCGTCAAACTTCTCTGCGATCTCTTTGGCCGTCATCCCAGCTTCATGAAGTTCGCGCATAAGTTCCACTTCGTGATCGGTGTACCGAGCGTTGGCGTGGCTCTCGCCGATCCGTAGCCCTTTCTCGTTTAGCAATAGTCTCATCGAAAGTATCCCGGATATAGAAATCGCACTCTCTCGATCGCGCGATCCAGTACCGCCATGCGCTCGATGCCGTTGCGGTCTTTTGCCACCAAGACTGCGTTACGCAGTATTTCCTGTGCGAAATAGGGCAGCACGTTGTGCTCCCAAGTCTTCTGCTCCACTTTCTTGTCGTCGTTCACTATGAACACCTCCTCAATTTACGTTAATCGTTGGCCGCTATCGGTCATCCCTCCAGTTATGGGCGTTACTGCAAAAAGAAACGCCCAGTGGATTTCACCTACTCCCCCAAGGGTTTTACGTCGATTTTTAAAGTTTATGGGCGTTAACGCGTGCGAAAAAAAGTCTTTTTATATATGCGTCCTATACGTCTACCGTCTTCTCTATATCTCTTTATATTTATTTTCTTTAATGTATAGTTATGAAAAAGTAATGCCCATAACGCCCATAAAAACTTCTCACCCATACTACCGCAAAGGAGACAGCGTGCTGGGCGTTGCAAAATCGTAACGCCCACTAATGCACACTAATGCCCATAAATCAACTGCTTTTCTCTTGCCCTGAGACGTCCGCAAAACCATCCCCCGTGAGATCAACAACTTTTAGACGAATGCCTCGAAAGCCACGCGCTCCATCAGGGCGGCCATTTGCATGTTTGACAGCAACGAGCCCCTTACTCGCCAACATACGCCCGAGCTTACGCGCGCTATTGATGAAGCCAGTCTCGCCACGATCGAAAGAGAACCGCTGCCACGAGGCGTAAAGATCTTTCGTCGACACACTGTACTCGGCGCCGAACTCGCAACACGCCTCTAACCACTCACCCGAGACGTCCATCTCAGAGCGGTACTCTTCGCGCGCGTCAAGCACTTTCTGTGGTGGGTTGAGTCCCTCTTTCTTGTAGACCTTCACGTTCTTCAACGCCCAGATCAAGATGCCTGGGTGCTCTTTGCGGAGCTTCTCAATGCGGTCTGGGTCTTTGCTCTTACCCTCGAACCGCGCCTCAAAAGGAATCGGGATAATACGTCGCCAAATAGCGTTGTCCTGACCCTTAATAATCGGTCTGTGGTTGGTCGGCATGAAGATCACCCACGTGGGCGAGAACTGCAAAGAGGCTCTCATGTACAGCCCGCGCGCGACGATCGGCTCGCCACCCGTCATGGCTTTGATCAAGCCTTCTTGGAGGACACTATCCTCGTTCATCTCTTGTGCGTAGATGAATCGGCGGCCTTGGAATCGCAAGAGCGCTTCGTTTGGCCCACCGCTACTGCTCGCGCCCTTGTTCGCCATGAACACATCAGCCGAAGTCACGAGACCATACTCGCCCATCAGCTCGCGCACGATGTTCATGACCGTACTCTTACCGTTGGCGCCACTCCCGTATGGGATGATCACCACGTCTTCTTTCGGGTTACCAAGGAGCGTGTAACCAATCACGCGCCCAAAGAACGCCACGAGTTCCTTGTCACCACAGAACACGTCATTGAGCGTCTCTTCCCACAGCGGGCACTTCGCATCCGGGTCGTATTCAACATGGCTAAAGCGCGTGATATTCATCTCGGCAACGGGTGGCATGACCTCCCCCGTCTCGAGGTTGATCACGGCATTGGCGCACGCGAAGAGGTTTTCGCCCGCGTCAAGCTCGTCGCTCATGCGCGCGACCGAAGGCTCGTGGGAGAGCAACTTCACCATGTTGTTGACCATCTTTTCCGTCTGGCTTGCCTTCGCGAACTTCTTCTCTTCGGCGTTACTTGCTTCATCGATCGATGCGGAGTAGTCCTTCACAGCTTCAGTCGCGTAGCGCTGAACCGTCTTCAGACTCACACGAGACCAATGGGTGCAGCGCCACTCAAACCACTCGTCGCGGTCGCACACATACATCAAGTGGCGGTAGTACTTATCGAGCATGCGGTTCGCGTTACCGAACTCAGTGAGCGGGTAGGGCTCGAACTTCATCGGTGGCGTCATCTTCACGATGTCGATGTAGCGCCAGTTGTCCACCCCTGTAAGCATGATGAGCTTGGCCCACGCATGATGCGTGAGGTCAGCACGTAATTCAGGGATGTTGATATCCGCACGCTCGAGAATAGCCTTCACTTCTGAAACTGAGGTGGAGAGCTTGATCGCCTCGATCTTGTACTTAGCATCTTCGGTTTCGCGCTCGCGACGCGCCTTATCGCGGCTTGCGTTCGCAAGCTTAATGACGCTGCGCATCGTGACGACTCGCGCCCCCGATGCTCGGGACTGCCCGAACGATTCCCACTTGGCTAAGCACTGCTCTTCAGAGGCGAAGTTCTCTGACGTTTCGCTCCATTCAAGGAAGACGTTGAACGCCTCCATATCACCCCCGAACTGATGGTGCAAAGCCATGCCCACCTTGAGCCACTGATCGTAATCGTCCGCGCTGATGCATTCGAGATCAGCTTTGGCGTCATCGAGCGTGTACCCGTCGAGCGGTTGCATCGCATCGAGCGCCTCTAGGTCGCTCATTGGTGCGCGGGGGCTAGAGGCTTGCGAGTCGCTCGCGACCATGTAGCCCTTGGCGACCATAAGCCGATGGTATTCGGTGAGGATGGTCTTGATGTCTTCAACCGAAAGGAGCGGTAGATGCTCGACCTTCCACGCTTCAAGCGGGCCTTGCCAGCCAAGCCACTGATAGGGCTCACGCGTATCGGGATGGATGCCGTGGGCAACGAACTGCTGACCCTTAGAGAGGATCTCCACTCGGTGCTTGCGCGATTCGCCAGGCTTGGTGTAGTAGGCGCTCGTCATCTTCGGGAGGTTGCTCTCTTCGGTGCGCGCCACAAGAAGCGTCTTCGGTGGTTTACCTTGACGGACGGGGCACGGACCGAAGTGCACTTCTACGAAGTCAGCAAGCGCGGTGTTGATCTCCTCATCGAACGTGTCGATATCGATCCCGATCACGGGGTGCGCCCCTTGACCGCACACGATGCCAACGCCGTTGGCGTCGCCATAGGCTTCACAGTCCTCGGGGGTAAGGCGCTTCGATGTCCAATTTTTCAGCAGTGGGGCTTTGGAATTTTCGCGAATTGGGGTTATAATGTAACCGTGATCCAGTAACGGACGCCCAAGCGTGCGGATACTGTGATCCTGTAGGTTGTATGGACTCGTTGTCGTATTGGCAACGAGTCTTTTTTCTTTATCAGTCATGGTTGTCCTCCTTAGCTGTATCGACAACACCGCCCGCGAAGTACGCGGGGATATTCGGGTTAAGAAGATGGGGCGGGAGCCCCGTCACCTGGCAGGCCTTTTTCAAAGATTTAGCGGGGATCGCTCCTCGCGCTTTCCATGTGTAGACAACGGCAGGCGTTACGCCGATTTTCTGAGCGAGCTCGCTTTGGTTGCACTGAAGTGTGGACATTGCAAGCTCAACAGGGTTAGCTGATTTTTTCACGGTAACCTCATACAAAACAACAATAAACAACTTTAATTGTAGTGTTTGATGATTTAATAATCAAGTAATATTTTTATGTTTTGTTTGCTATAAACCAACAATTTGTTGTACCGTAGCACCTGACGAGTGCCACAACTCGACTACCTAACCTACGGAGACCTGAATCATGACTTTTTCCGAACGACTGAACAGGCTACTGGCCAGAGACGGTTTACTACAAAAAGACTTAGCAGCCAAGCTTGGGATTTCTCCGCAAGCTGTACAATTTTGGGCCTCCGGCAGAAATATGCCACGGCGTCCAATGGTCATTAGAATTGCGGATTATTTCCGAGTATCGCCGGCTTGGTTAGCGGGGGATATTGAAGGCGGTGACCCAAATAATTTAGTAAAAACTCTGGATGGCGACGATATTATCGCCGTAGGCGGCGCGGCCCCGGAAGACGCGGATCTAATTCCCGTTTACAAATACAACCTTTGCTTTACGGCGGGCGCTGGCGGCGTCGCACCAGAATGGGTGGAAGTATCAGGCTCTGCGCATATATACACCGCAAACGAGCTTCGTGGGCTAGGCGTCGCCCCCGAACGGGCAAAAATCGCAGAAGTCTCTGGCGATTCAATGTTTCCGACTATTCTTGATGGTGATGAAATTCTGTTTGAGGAATACTCGGATAGTCGTCTTGGCGCGCATCCTATTGTCGATGGGGGTATCTACACCATCAGCATAGGCGATGACATGAAAGTAAAACGATTGAGCAAGATAAAAAACGGTATTCGAGTACGCTCGGATAACTCCGACGCCTACCCCGATGAAATTTACGCAGGAGAAGAGTGCGACCAAATACGCGTATACGGACGCGTAGTACAACTACTCCGTAGCGTCTAACTAGCCAAAACCCTTGTTACAACAGCCCGAGGTTAACCCCTCGGGCTTTTTTTAGGCTTGCGCACCTAAACCACCCACTCCTTTTCTCAGCCAGCCAATTCCCAATCTTCAAAAATCAAGAAAAGTTTGACTTCAATCAAACAAAAGATAGATATCAAAACAACAAATACAAAAAAGCCTTGACTAGTTTAATTTGATTATGTAGATTGTACTCGTGCAAAAAATTCTAGTTTTTGTTGTTTAGATACCGATAACACGAGAAAACGAGAAACCGCTATGACCTACAGTACCGCCCGCTCTGAAACCTTCAAACAGGCCTTTATGCCTGCCATCCGCAGCGGCTACGCCGACATCATCTCTTTGCCAAGAAGTGACGAGACCGCTCTCATCACAGTGCAACTTGGCGTCTTCTTTGGTCTAGGCCAGTTCATCACGTCGCCTTTTAGCCACCGGGTCAACTTCGTGGCTAACAACGACGGAACGTGGACTGCAAAGAGCGATTCCATCTATTTCCGCCAATACTTGCGCTTGTACTTCCGCGCCATCGGCGACATGACTGCGCACAGCTACCTTGACGACCCGAACTACTTCGACGACGTTGAGTACCTCCAACGCGATCGTTGGAACACCCTGCACCGCAAGTCTCGCACCGAGCCTCTCGTGATCCGCGGGGCGCGCACGAATCGCTACAACCTCTACGCCACAAGAGAGCATCCTTTCGCTGCGCTCCAGACCTTACGAGCTGAAACGCGCGCGTTCTTCCTCATGTTGGTCGCCAGTGTACAGGCGAAAGCTCACAGTTAACCACCCCTTTGGAGGCTATCCATGCCTGAAAAGAAAGATCTACGACAACTATTTGAAGAGGAAAACAACAAATGAGGAACGACGAACTTAGACGTATTCGCCCGGGGCAACGCATCGTGTGGCGACGGCTCACCGATGAGCCGGTAGAGCTCTTGCTGGTAGAAGAAGTTCTTGCGCGCTACGAGCAACAGCTCTCGGGTATCGGCGTCGGCTACCGATGGTATCAAGACTCATCCGGGACGCAGTCTTTCGACACGTATTGCGATTGCCGGCGTGCTGTCTGGGCGCTAATCAAACAGCGATTACTTGGGATAGCCATCGTTGCGGATTCTTGGGCGCAAGCCTACTCGATCGCGGAGGGCGTACCCAAACACACCGATTTTTTACACAAACTCAACAAAGTTGCTTGGGTATCAATTGATAACAAGGAGAAAGAACATGACTGAACTCATGAAAAAAGTCACACTCAGCGACATCGGCGTACTGTTCGCCCGTGTCGAAAAACTTGAAGCAATGCTTGCGTCTATCGGAGGCGGAGTATCCCCAGCGGAAACGCCTGCCATGACGCCAGAGAAGCCCACCGTCGCTGTCGACGTGGACGCGATCATGAACGAACTTCGCGTGGTCGTACCGGCTCTCTCCTCTAAGGACAAGCCGCAGGCGAAGGCAATTCTCGCGTGCTTCGGTGCGCAACGCGTTAAGGACGTCAAAACCGAAGACTTGCCCGATCTTCTCAAGGCTTTCAAGGAGGCCCTCTAATGGCTCACTCGCTTTGTTCCCCGTCGTCCGCACATCGTTGGACGCATTGCAACGGTGCTCCAGTGTTCGAGAGCTTCTACCCAGACGAGAGCTCCCCCTTCGCGCAGGAAGGCACGGACGCCCACGCGCTTGCTGCGCACTTGCTCGATCCCGAGCATAACGAAGCACCCGCGCCAGGGGTTGTGCCTGAGGAAAACGTGGAGTACGTGCAAGAGTACGTCGACTTCGTGCGCGAAAACACCGAAGGCGCAGCAGTGCTTCGCATCGAGCACCCTCTTCGTATCGCGCAGGTCACGCACGAACCCAACGCTAAAGGTACGGCGGACTGCTTGGCGATCGTTGGGACTCAGCTCAAGATCATCGATCTGAAGTTCGGGCGTGGCGTCAAGGTTGACGCCGAGGATAACGACCAGCTCGCGATTTACGCCCTTGCTGCGCTCGATGAGTTCTCGCTCGTTGAAGACATCAAGACCGTGGAAGTGACGATCTTTCAGCCCCGCCTCTCGCACGTCTCGTCAATGGAGTACAAGGTCGAAGCGCTCGAAGCGCTTCGCACCAAGTACACCGACAACGCCGAGCGCGTCATCACGCTCAAGAAGAGCGTTGACGCTGGCGCACCGATCCCCTTCGCGATCTTGACGCCGACAAGCTCGGGGTGCAAGTTCTGCAAAGCCAAGGCGGACTGCCCTGCGCTCGCGCGGTGTACGACTGAGGCGACAGGCATTGACGTGGGCGCGGCGCCCGTCGATGTGTTCCCACAAGTCGTGATGGGCGACGGCGTAGCGATGGCGAAGAAGCTCGCTGTGCTCGACCGCGTCGAAGCTTGGGTTAACGCTGTGCGCGCTCGCGCTTACGAGATGCTCGACCACGGTTTACCCGTACCGGGCTTCAAGTTAGTCCAAGGGCGCAAGGGCGCTCGTAAGTGGACTGATGAGAAGGCGGTCGAAGCAATGCTCAAGGATGCTGGCGACGAGATCTACACGAAGAAACTCGTCACCCCCACGCAAGCCGAGCGCTTAGTAAAGAAGGCCGTGCTCGATAAGGACATTTGGAAGAAAGTCCAAGAGCACATTACTCAACCCGAGGGCGCACCAACTATCGTGCCCGAATCTGATAACCGCCCTGCAGTAATGACTTCTGCAGATGCATTTGAATCTTTAGTTTCTTAAGAAGGAGCCAACATCATGGCAAGCAAAAACGTCACTCTTAACCTCTCTGGTCGTCTCTCTTTCGAGCACATCTTCGACCCTTCCGCGGGTCCCAACGGTGGTGCCGAGAAGTTCTCCGCGGCTTTGATCCTCGAAGGCAAGAACAACCCGCAGCTACCAAAGATCCGCAAGGCCATCAAGGACGTCGCCGAAGCTCAGTGGGGCTCTCGCGCGAAAGCCGTGCTCAACGATCTGCAAACGCAAGACCGCATCTTCTTGCGCGACGGCGACAAGTCTGACCGCGCCGAGTACCAGGGGCACTGGTACTTCAACGCTAGCAACAAAACGCGCCCTCTCGTGATTGACACCAACAAAGCCCCGCTCACCAAAGCGGACGGCAAGCCCTACTCCGGCTGCTACGTCAACATGCTCATTGAAGTGTGGGCGATGCAAAACGGGTTTGGCAAGCGCATCTGCGCCTCGCTCAAGGGCGTGCAGTTCGTCCGTGACGGTGACGCTTTCACTGGCGGGCACCAAGCCACGGTCGATGACTTCGAGGACGTGAGCAACACGGGCTACGCCGAAGAGGGCTTTGACGCAGAAGAGGAATCACTCCTCTAAGCCCTGAGTCGATGGCATTCGCCCCACCTTGGGCGAGTGCTATCCGCTAAGGACTTACCCGCAGGAACTCAAACCAATGAAAACTCTCTTCTGTGATCTTGAAACCTACAGCAACATCGATATCAAGAACGGGACTTATGCCTATTGCGAGGATGTCGAGGTGTTGCTCTTTGCCTACGCGGTCGACGATGAGCCCGCCAAAGTGTGGGACTTGACATCGGGCGCGACAATGCCTGACGAGCTCCACGAGGGCTTAACCGATCCCACTGTGCGCCTTGTGTGGCATAACGGCGCGAACTTCGACCGCACAGTGCTGATGCACGCCAAGAATTTGCGCATCCCGATGCCGATTGAACGCATCGACGACACGATGGTGATGGCATTGAGCCACGGCTTGCTTGGGTCCCTTGGTGGGCTGTGCGACATTCTCCACGTCCCACAAGACAAGGCTAAGGACAAGCACGGCCGTCAGTTGATTCAAAAGTTCTGCAAGCTCTACCGCGGTCGTCGCTGTACCTCGGAGACGGACCCAGAGGACTGGGCGCACTTCAAAGAATACGCGCGCCTTGACGTTGAAGCAATGCGCGAAATCTGGAAGAAGCTGCCCCGATGGAACTGGCGCGAGTATGACCGTCAGCTCTTCGCGATCGATCGACGCATTAACGATCGGGGCATGCTGATCGATGTCGAACTCGCTCAATCCTGTGTGGATCTTGCAAATACGATCCGTGATGAAAATGACGTTCGCACGAGTGAGCTCACTGATGGGCAACTTGCCTCAGCCAACCAGCGTGATGCACTCCTGAGCTACCTTAACGACACCTATGCCGTTGACTTGAAAGATATGCGCCGTACAACGATTAAAGAGAACCTCGCAAAAGAGGATCTCCCGCCAGTCGTCTCGGAGCTCTTAACCGTGCGTCTATCGTCGGCTAAGGCGAGCGTCTCGAAGTATAAGAAGCTCATCGCTGCAACCAATAGTGATCACCGCTTGCGCGGTTGCCTTCAGTTCCGTGGGGCGTCCCGCACAGGTCGCTTTTCTGGCCGTACATTCCAGCCACAAAACTTACCGCGCCCGACGTTGAAGCAAGAAATCATCAACCTTGGTATCCCTGCCCTCAAAGAAGGGTGGAGCGAACTCGTTGCCGAACCTAATGCACTCATGAGCTCTGCACTGCGTAGCGTGATCTGCGCACCAGAAGGCTCGCACCTTGTCGTCGCTGACCTCTCGAACATTGAAGGACGCGTTCTTGCGTGGCTCGCGGGCGAAGAGTGGAAACTCGAAACCTTCCGCCAAGCCGATGCGGGTGCGGGGCACGACCTCTACAAGCTCACCTACGGGCGCACCTTCGGCGTGAACCCCGCTGAGGTGACGAAGCAACAGCGTCAAATCGGTAAGGTCGAAGAGCTTGCTCTTGGATATCGCGGTGGTGTGGGTGCGTTCTTAACGTTCGCCTCCGCCTACGGGATCGGCCTCGATGAGCTCGTCCGCCACGTGCGCGGCGCCATCGCCGATGACCTCTGGCGTGAAGCTGAGTCGTCCTACGACTGGTTCTTGAAGAAGAAAGCCACGCGAGGATTGGGCAAAGAAACGTTCATCGCCCTTGACGCGATCAAGCGCGGTTGGCGTCAATCGCATCCTGCGATCTCTGCTTTCTGGCTCAACCTTGAGGAGGGATGCGTGCGCGCGATCGAGGGCGAGACAGTGAGGGTTGGACGCTTAACGCTTGACCGACAAGGCGCTTGGCTACGCATGCGACTCCCTTCGGGTCGATACCTCTGCTACCCTGGCGCGCGTGATATTCGCGAGACCAAGGACTTAGGCGTGATCTCGTTCTTAGGCGTGGATCAGCTCTCGCGCAAGTGGACGCGCATCAGCACCCACGGTGGAAAGCTCGCAGAAAACGCTACGCAGGCCGTTGCGCTTGACGTACTCGCGGAAGCGATGCCCCGCATTGAAGCGGAAGGCTTTCGCATAGTGCTCTCTATCCACGACGAATTCATCACTGAAGCAGGGCTCGATAAAACAGAGCGCGACCTTGTGCGCCTGATGACGACTACGCCACCTTGGGGGCAAGGTCTACCGCTCAACGCTGCGGGCTTCACTGCAGACCGTTATCGCAAGGATTAAAACCATGACGCCAGAAGGAAAAGTTGTGCGCGCTATTCGTCGCGCAGTTAAAGAAGCGGGCGGCACGGTTCGCAAGTGCGCTTGGGAGGCAGTGCGTGGCGCGCCTGATCTCTTCATCATGCTCGATGGCCACCACGCTTGGGTCGAAGCTAAAGCCCCCGGAGGTAAGTTGGCGCCGCACCAAGAGCGTGAGATTGCGCGCATGCGTGACGCAGGGTGCGCCGTCTATGTGATCGACCACGAAGGGCTCGCGCATTGGCTCGTAGAAGAGCTTAAGGGAGGTGGGCATGAAGGAATTTAAGCCGTGGCCCTATCAGTCACTGATGATCGATTACGCCATACGCCACCCACGATGCGGGCTATTCGTCCCGATGGGCATGGGTAAGACATCCGCAGCGCTCTCCATCATTGCGTGGCTCAAGGACATCTGGGGCGATCTACCCGTGCTCGTTGTGGCACCACTCGCGGTGGCCAGGACGACTTGGTCGACAGAATGCCAGAAGTGGAGCAACTTCAAGGACGTCTCTGTTAGTCCGATGCTTGGCAACACGAAGCAGCGCATCGCGGGGTTGCATAAAGAGGCTGACGTGTACGTGATTAATTACGACAACTTGCCGTGGCTCACGAACTACGTCAAGAACAACAAGCTCGAGTGGAAGTGGAAGACGATCATCGCCGACGAGTCGACGCGCTTGAAGAGCTTTCGCTTACGTCAGGGCTCGCAACGTGCTCGCGCCCTTGGCGCCATGTCGCCCTACTTTGAGCGGTTTATCGCCATGACGGGGACGCCCGCGCCAAATGGTCTGGCTGATCTTTGGGGTCAAGTCTGGTTCATCGATCACGGTCGTCGATTGGGCTCGAGCTACGACGCGTTTCGCTCTCGTTGGTTCGATCCGGAACGTGTAGGCAAAAACCCACACGCGATCTCTTGGACGCCTAAGCCTAACGCTGACCGCGAAATCCACGCGGCGATCTCGGACGTGTGTCTTTCCATCAAGGCAGAAGACTACTTCGACCTAGAGAAGCCCCGCATGGTGACGCGCTACGTGAAGATGGATGACGACGCGGTGCGCATCTACCGAGACATGGAGCGCAAGCTCTTCATTGAGCTTGATAGTGGCAAAGAGGTTGAAGCACTTAACGCGGGTAGTAAGACGATGAAGCTCTTACAGATCGCGAGCGGCGCCATCTACACGGACGACAAAGGCTCTTGGGAAGAGGTTCACACGGCGAAGCTCGACGAGATGGAGTCCATTGTCAACGAGCTTAACGGCGAGCCAGTGCTTGTGGCGTATCAGTTCCAAAGCGATAAGGCGCGCATCTTGAAACGCTTCCCCCAAGCGGTGGCTTTTGATAGTACGCCCGATATGGTGAAGCGCTTCAACGAAGGACGTATCCCGATCATGCTCGTCCATCCTGCTAGCGCAGGGCACGGCATCAGCTTGCAAGACGGGAGTTGTAACTTGATCGTCTTCTCCCAGTGGTGGGACTTGGAGCAGTACCAACAGGTGATAGAGCGCATAGGCCCGATGCGTCAGATTCAAGCAGGGCATCCAAGGCTAGTGACGGTCTTCAACATTATCGCGAAGGACACAGTGGACGAGAGAGCGCTCATCGCGAAGGGGAATAAGGATCTCGTCCAAAGAGAATTACTTGAATACTTGAGAGGGAAATATGCCAAAGACAAAGACAACTAGAGGAAAGAAGTACACGCCACGGGCAACCATTCTAGAGATCTACGCCTCTGCGCTACTACGCCACGAGATGGGCAAGAAGGTTGGACGTGATACCACGCTCAGTGTTGATTACAAGAAGGTGGAGCACTACTACCAACGTGCAAGTAGCACGCTGCTCAGAGGTCCACGATTAGGTTTGGAACGATAAAGGAGAAGGAAAATGACGGAAAGAACAGTAGGCGAATACGTTCGAGCAAAAGAAGCAGCACTATTGATTGGCGTGAGTGTACGCACAATTTGGCGCTGGGGTGATAAAGCGCCAGCGGACACAGTCGTCCCATTCCCAAAGCCCATACGCTTATCGCGGACGGTGACGGTTTTCCCCAGAGAGGAAATCCTCAACTTCGTTAAGGCTCGCGCGGGGGCTAGCTAAATCGCAAGCCCCGTTGTCTATCTGGTTCGGGGCTTCTTTTCTTGTGGTATGGATTATGGGTATACTAGTAGCGCCGTATGAAAACTGCAAAATCTTCCTCCACGCCTTCAACACTTAAAAAGTAATTTTTTGTTATGAATCCAAGAGTTACCTCCCCCCAGAAAGCATCGGGGAAGAATAATTTATTAAATCAAGCCAAAAAGCAAAAAAAGGACGAGTTTTATACTCAGCTAACCGATATTGAAAAAGAGCTACGCCACTACAAAGAACATTTCAAAAATAAAACAGTTCTTTGTAATTGCGATGATCCGCGCGTCAGTAATTTCTTTAAGTACTTTGTGCTCAATTTCAAAGCTTTGGGTTTGAAAAAACTAATCGCCACTTGTTACAAAAATCAAGATGCCGACTTGTTCTCAATGAACGAATGCGAAACAGCAGTTTATTTGTCGATTGACGCTGATCAGTTGGACAAAATCATTGAACAAAACGACGGTTATCTGACCATAGATTGTTTCCCTGAAATTGAAGCATTACCGCTAAAAAGTGACGGGGACTTTAGAAGCCCTGAGTGTGTGGAGCTTCTTAAAGAAGCCGATATTGTTTGTACAAATCCTCCGTTCTCGCTTTTCCGTGAGTATGTTGCTCAATTGATCAAGTTCGACAAGAAGTTTTTGATTATCGGTCACCAAAACGCAATTACATATAAAGAAATTTTTCCTTTAATCAAAAATAACCAAATATGGCTTGGATTCGGCTTTGCAGGAGGTGCAACTCATTTCATTTCAAGATATGAAGATACCGCAACAGCAGGGGACCACAAAGACGGAATGATCCGAGTTTCGGGTGTTGTTTGGTTCACAAATCTTGACTTCAAAAAGCGTCACGAAGAACTCCCTTTGTACAAAAAGTACACGCCTGAAGAGTATCCAAAATACGACAACTATGCAGCTATTGAAGTTTCAAAAACAAAAGAAATCCCCGAAGACTACAACGGCGTAATGGGGGTTCCGATTACGTTCCTTGATAAGTATTGTCCTGAGCAATTTGAAATTCTTGGCGCGACAGAAAGTGAGGGCAAGGGTTTCTCAAACGGTCTTTGGGATCCAAATAGCAAAGTAGCGCAACCCATGCGGGGGGGGGGGCAAACTCTATAAACGAATCTTTATCCGAGCTAAGAATCCCCGGACATAAGAAATATGATCGCCCGTATATAGGTGGTGTTCGTAAATATTTCAGAATTTTAATCAAAAAGAGGGGGTTGCAATGAAAATCGAATTAAATCAAATCAAAATCCGTGATTTGGTTGATGGATATATTGACAATGATATTGAAGGCGTGAGCGGTTATCACGGTTATCTGGATATCCGCCCAAAGTATCAGCGAGAGTTTGTTTATAAAGATGCACAACGTGACGCTGTTATAGATACGGTTCGCAAAGGATTCCCACTTAACGTCATGTATTGGGTAAAAAACTCAGACACGGCGTTTGAAGTACTCGATGGGCAACAACGCATAATCAGCATTTGTCGCTATGTAACGGGCGATTTTTCGATTAATGAAAAGTATTTTCACACACTGACAAAAGACGAGCAAAAGCAGATTCTTGATTACGAGCTGACCGTTTACATTTGCGAAGGCAAAGACTCTGAAAAGTTGGCGTGGTTCAAGACAATCAATATTGCAGGAGCTCAATTGACGCCTCAAGAACTGCGTAATGCCGTCTATACAGGCCCGTGGTTGACTTGCGCTAAGAGAGACTTTAGTAAGCGAGGCTGCCGAGCTCAAACCATTGGTGATAAATACGTCCGTTGTGAGCTTATCCGTCAGGAATTGCTTGAACTAGCCCTCAAGTGGATTAGTGGCGGGAATATCGAGCGATACATGGCAGACCACCAACTCGACAAAAACGCCAACGAACTATGGTTGTATTTTTCGTCTGTTATCGATTGGGTTGAGTTGGTTTTCCCGACTTACCGCAAAGAGATGAAGGGTTTGGCTTGGGGTGAGTTTTACAACGAATACCGAGACGTTGGCAATCAACTTTGCTCTGCTGAAACGGAAGAGATTATCGCCAAGTTGATGCAAGACGAGGACGTGACGAAAAAGTCAGGTATTTACCGCTACATACTTTCAGGAGACGAACGATATTTGAGCATCCGGGCATTCTCCCAAAGCATGAAGCGGGAAGCCTATGAACGTCAAGAAGGCGTTTGCCCGGTGTGTGGTAGACATTTCAATTTTGACGCTATGGAAGGCGACCACATTACCCCGTGGCACGCGGGTGGCAAAACAATCCCAGAGAATTGCCAGATGCTCTGCAAGGATTGCAATCGAAGAAAATCTGGCGTTTGATAGTAAGGAGTAACCGTGCAATATTTTACGGTAGCGTGGGATCCACGCCCTTCTGAGTACCACAATGCAATGCGCGCTAAGTGTACGGCCGTTCCACCTCGCCGAGTACTAAGCCGAGAAGCAGAAGTCAGCCCATTCTTGGAGTAGCTTTCGCTTATGCTCAATCGAGGCGTCGCGGTCGTATGCGCTACCAAGCTTACTGTCGGCGATATGGTGCAAGCACAGCCCAATCGTTCTCGGGTCCTTACGCTCACCTTGTGCCCATGTCTCAAAGCTCGCTCGCGCAATCGCATGTTGCACTGCGATAACGTCTTTCCCTTCTTCTTTGCTCATCGAGCGATCAATCCAACCTTCTCGCCCTTGCGCCTTCTCTTTGGCGTGTTCTCGACGAATCAACATGTTCAGTGCCATATCAGAAAGGGGGCGTCCTTTTGGCCCAGTGAACACGTAATCGCTTCGCTTGTAAGCGAGTTGCTTTTCAATAATCTCCATCGCTTGGGTAGAGAGTGGAACAATGTGCTGACCGTTACTTGAGACCTTCATCTCTTCGGGTGGGATTGTCCAAATCTTTTTCTCGAAGTCAATCTGATCCCAACGCATTTGACGCACATTAGCTGAACGACTACATGTAAGTATGCCAACCAAAAGGCAAGCCAACACATCACCTTCTTTTCCGCACAACGAGGTAAAGAACGCAGGCACTTGGGCGGGTGCAAGGAACGGCATGTGCTTGCCTTGCGCTCTAGCTCTTTGGGCGGGTAAAAACGGTGAGAGTGCTTTCGTGTCTGCGGGGTTAATCAAATCGTCAGGGCGGATCTTCTTTACCGAACTCGCCCACATAAAGAAGCCTCGAAGGTTAATAAGTAAACGGGTGCACGTTGCGGGCTGGCTAACCCAAATCGGGCGAAGGGTATTCGCTACATCTTCCACGGTACACTTAGCAACGGGGATATCTTTGAGCCCTGGAAGCAAGTGCTTCTCGAAACGACACTGCTCGCGGTAGCGCGCCTTTGCGCTTCGCTTCCAGTCTTCACGCTCTTCTTTCCAATCGAAGAACTCTACGTAGACATCTCCAACAGTGATGCGCTCCGTAGCGCTGCGCTCCTCTTGGGCGCGCTCTTCTTCACGTTGGAGAATTAATGCTTTCTTTGCTTCTGTGGGATTGAAACCCGCCTTGACCTTCATCAGCGTTTCAAGTGCAACATCTCGCGCTTGCTTGAGCGAGACTGCAGGGTAAGACCCTAGGCCAATAGTGAAGCGGATAACTTTAGATTGACGGCGCAGCACCCATTTCGCACGGGTGCCTCCGTCGGCGCTCCGCTCGACGCGGAGGATGAGACCTGGAGCGCCACCCACGAGGTGGTCTCCAACTGATGACGATAAGTCCTTCACCATCATTGCCGATAAAACGCGAGCGACACGTGGCATAGTAAAACCCTTACTTTTTTAAATTGCTTTTTGGATCAAAAAAGTATAACTCAGGTTTATTTCTGGTGGGCTTACTGGTGGGCTTTAAAATGTGTCCTAGGGGGACTTTCCGTGTCATTACCTGACACTGCGTTTTTCTTAAAACCCTTTATTTGCAGGGCTTTCAGGCGTTATCTGTCATTACGTGACATTAGCTAGTGGTGCCTCTTCCGGGCACCACAGTTTTCATGAACTCCGCTACTTCTTTGAAAGTATCGGAGTTTTTTGTTTCTCAAAAAAGAAGAATCCCTGCGCCCGAGAATGCTAGAATTTCTAAGCATACGGGGATCTCTCACTCAATGCCTGAGCAAAAGAGATCTAATCTGTTCCTAAATGATTCACTTTGCCATCTAGGAGTAACTATGACTGTTGACCACTATCGTTATTGGTTAGAACAAACTGCTCAAGGTGGCTTCCGAGCCCATTTTCCTGATTTGGCAGACTTCCAAGTAGAAGCCCACACCCTTGCTCGTCTTTTCCCGATGCTCCACGATGGCGTTGTGGGCTACCTTGAAGAGTATCTCAAGAGTCCAGAGAACTTAGCAGCGCCCGAACCCCTTCCTGCACGTTTCGGCGAAGAAGTCTTATCGCTTCGTCCCACGATTGCGGCCAAACTTGCCCTTATTGAACGAGTGAAAAAAGGGCATTTAACGGGTGCTGAATTATCTCGTCGCCTTGACTGCCTTCCTCAGGAAGCAGCGCGTATTTTGAAGCTCTCACACCCCACTAAGATTGATACGATGATGAGTGCGCTCAATGTCGTAGGAGTCACCCTTCGCGTGGAAATGCTTATCGCCGAGCCTCCCCAAGACGCTAACTAATTTTTCCTTGGCGCTCAGTGTCGAGCGCCTTTTTTATTGCCCAAAAAAGCGAAAGCTCTACTTTTTTTAAGTAGAGCCTTCCGCTTGAGAAGTCGTTCAATTAGCTTTGCGCTTCAGCCTTTGGCGCATTGACGACATTCACAGGAACTTCCTTTGCATCGACTTCACGCAAATTCACGTCAAGACGGTCGTACGGAATTTCGATCCCTTCTTCAGCAAAACGCTTCAAAATAGCGAGCGAAATCGCGTTGCGTAAACCCGCGGAACCATTCTTCGGATCCTGAATCCAGAACCCTAGCGAGAGGTTAATCCCCGAGGCGCCAAAGGAGTCAATATAGGCCCAGCCACGGCGCGTTGTGTCGATACGCGGACGCTCACGCATCCCTTCTTCAAGCATGATTGCCATAGCGCGTTCCACGTCAGCATCATAAGCGACCGAGACGTTGATGTAGTAAACGCACGATTCAGACCCGTAGGAGTGGTTCATCACTGGGCTCGTCACGAAGCTTTCGTTTGGCACAATGTTTTCCACGCCGTCGGCGTTACGCACCACGGTGTAGCGCGTATTGATTTCGGTCACTTCCCCACGGAAGCCGCTCACCGTCACGAGGTCACCAATCTTGATCGACTTATCGAGCAAAATGATGAACCCAGAGATGTAGTTGGAAGCGATCTTCTGTAAGCCAAAACCTAAGCCCACACCAAGCGCACCACCAAAGACAGAGAGCACCGTTAAGTCAATCCCAACGGAACCCAAAGCCGTCACCACCGCCAAAATCATAAAGAGCACAGTGACGATTCTCGAGAGTACCACCTTGATGTTGCGAGAGATGTTATCCAACCCTTCGATAAACTGGTGCACCAAATTCGCGAGCCAGTTAGCAATCGCCAAGGTGAGCAGAATCGAGAAGATGGCCATGAAGAGCGTCCAAACGGTCATCGAGCCAGAGCCGAGCGGAATGCTCACCGAATTGAGTTTATCGACCAAGTCTGTCAAGATACCAAAGAACTGCAACACCGCGAGCGCCCAGAAGGCCGTCGTCACAAAGCGACGAATACGCGGCGTAATCCAGTGTTGCCCCAACATCCCTTGCAAGCATTCCATCAAGAGAGAAAGCAGCGCAAAGGAGAAGAAGAGGTTATAGGCAACTCGACAAACGAAAAGCGAGGCGGGATGGTAATTCAACCCAGCAATCAGAATGTAAGCGCCAAGCGCTAGCACACAGCCCGAAACCACACTAAAGGAGATGTTCTTCACAAACTTCACAAAGAGTCGGCGAAGATAAACCCCAATCCCCTTTTCTTCAGGGTTGGGTATCCAGCGGATAACGAGTCCGTTGAGCTGACGAGAAATCACGTAGCCAATCAGAATACTGACCAAGACAATCGCGATTTGGAGCAGTAAATTTTCTACGGAAACGTGGTGCATAAACTGCGTAAAGACTTTTTCGATACGATCCCAGAAACTCACCACCGCATCGGCAGCGGCCTGCAACTGTCCGTTATCGATTCCTGCACTCTGCTGAGTCGCAGCTTCTGTGACTTGAGAGGTAGCCATAAATGTAGATACTCTTTTTTTGTTGTTTACGAGGTAAGTTCCCCTTACCTTACAAGGAAATCTTTTTTCACTGGCACAAAAAGCCATGGGAAATGTTGCGACATTTTACCCACGGCTTTCGATCAATGTTTCTGAGAAAGAGGTTTTATTCGCCTTTTTCTTCGTAGCTATCTACGAGTTTAATGATCGCTTCCTTACCCATACCGTCATAGCTTTCAAACGGCTGGTGAATCCAAGGATTGTCCGGGAGGTATTCCACGTACCAATCGGGTTTCAACACGGAGTGGGACTTGTACCAGAGCACAGCCACGCGAATTTCCGTGATTTCAGGATAGCGCTGCTTCAAGACTTCGATCACTTCCTTGATCGTCTTACCAGAGTCGACCATATCGTCAACGAGCAACACACGACCTTCTAAGCGGGAAACCCCAGTCACGCATTCAGCGATATCCAAGGTGCTCTGCACAGTGCCCTTTGCTTCACGGTAGGAGCTCGTCGACAAGATAGCCAACGGCATATCGTACACACGACTAAAGAAATCACCAGGGCGCATACCGCCACGAGACAAGCAGAGAATGTTATCGAACTCCCAGCCGCTTTTAGCAACGGTGGCAACCAATTTTTCATTGAGGCGAATGTAGTCGTCCCAGGAATAGAACTTATCAGCCATGTCTAACTCGCTATGTGCTTAAATTCACTTGTGTCGAGAGGGCGAACGGTGAAAGAGATACCTTCTCCCCCTGTCAATCGAGAATATTGAGCGCTTACCCACTCCCAAAAAGGAGTGGCACTCCGCGAAAAGCATTTCCAAGAACACTGGTTTCCTAAAAAATGCTTTTTTCGAGAAAGGAGAGATTCTACATGAAATTACTCAGTTTTACTTAAAAAAGGAGGCTGAATGTATTTACATCTAGCCCCACTTTCTCAAATCAAGACTTTTTTGAGATTAAGCAAACGGATTTGCGCGCAAAATCGTCTGTTCACGATCCGGGCCCGTCGAAACGAGTGCGATCGGAGCACCTGCCACTTCAGCCAAACGCGTCAAGAAGCGACGAGCCGATTCAGGCAATTCTTCCCACTTCGTCAAGCCGAAGGTGCTTTCGCTCCAGCCCGGGAATTCTTCATAAATCGGTTCGCATTCAGCCACAGCATCAGCGCCAGACGGCATCACGTTCAAGACCTTGTCTTTGTACTTGTAGCCAACGCCCAACTTAACAGTTTCAAGACCGTCCAAGACGTCCAACTTCATGATGGCCAAGCCAGAGAGACCGTTGATCTGCACAGCACGGCGAAGTGCAGCGCCGTCAAACCAACCGCAACGACGCGGACGACCCGTCACAGCACCGAATTCATTGCCCTTCTTGCGGAGTTCTTCACCCATTTCGCAGAACAATTCCGTCGGGAACGGACCTTCGCCTACACGCGTACAGTAAGCTTTCGTGATCCCCAAAACATAGTTGAGTTTTTCTGGACCCACACCAGCACCAGCGCAAGCGGAGCCAGCCACCGTGTTGGAGCTCGTCACAAACGGATAGGTACCATGGTCGATGTCGAGCATAGAGCCCTGAGCGCCTTCAAAGAGGAAACTCTTACCCGCAGCCATCTGTTCGTTCAAGAGTTCGGACACGTCGCAAACCATCGGGCGCAAACGTTCAGCGTAAGCGAGCGTTTCTTCAATGACCTTTTCTGGATCGAGCGGCTCGGCGTGCAAGTAGTTCTTCAAAACGAAGTTGTGGTACGTGAGTGCCGTACGAACGATTTCGGCAAAGCGTTCCGGCTTAAAAAGGTCAATCACGCGCACGGTGCGGCGAGCCACCTTATCTTCGTAAGCAGGACCGATACCACGACCCGTCGTACCAATCTTATTGGCGCCAGCTGCAGCTTCGCGAGCGTGGTCCAAGGCAACGTGATACGGCATGATGAGCGGGCAGTTTAAAGAAACGTGAAGACGCTTTTCCACATTCGGTACACCCACGGCGATTAATTCATCGACTTCGCGGAAGAAAGCTTCCGGCGAGAAGACCACGCCGTTCCCAAGATAGCACTCAGAAGTCGGGTGCATGATGCCAGACGGAATCAAGCGCAAAATTGTCTTCTTGCCGTTGATCACCAACGTATGACCCGCATTGTGGCCACCATTGAAGCGCACGACACCGGCAACCTTTTCGGTCAACCAGTCAACAATCTTCCCCTTACCTTCGTCACCCCACTGGGCGCCGACAACAACCACATTTTTGGCCATTTGGATTTCCCTTATTTACGAAATTCGGTGGTTTGCACCACCCATTGACTATCGAGACGCACGAGTGCGCGATCGATTTTGAAACTGGATTTCAAGTCTTCAACTTCTTCACCTGGAAGGGGCTGAACAACAATGTGACCTTCGGCTCGCAAGGCTTCAATCGCCTGAGCTAAGGATTCACATTCTTCCGCTGGCGCCACAATGGCTTCTGGCAGCGGGTGGTATTCGATAGAAATGATTTCTCTCAAGTAAAGCGTAAAGCCCACAGCAGGACGAGCGCACCCAAAGGCAATCCCAATATCGTCGTAGCGACCGCCACGAAGTACTGGTTGAGGAAGTCCTTCAACATAGCCCGCAAAGCTCACCCCCGTGAGGTAGCCGTAACCATGCACATCGCAAAAGTCAACGGAGACATGTGGGGCTCCAGCCTCGCGAGCAAGCGTTTCTACTTCGTCGAGTGCCTCTAAAACGCCCGCGCGTGCAGGGAGTTTTTCTCGCAATTCATCAAGTACTTCAACTGCGCCAAAGGTTTGCATTAAGGTGAGGAGCGCTTGATAGCCTTCTCCTGAGAGTTGATCTTTAATTCGGTCGAGTCGAACACGATCTTTGAGGCGCAGTGCTTCAAGAAGCACTTCCATCGCATCAGCGTCAAGCTTTTCTTCTTTCAGAATCGCTCGCACCAAGCCCACATGCCCGATATCAAGATGCATATCGTTGACACCCGCGCATCGCGCCACTTTCACCGAAAGGCGAATGACTTCAAGGTCGGTGCGCAGACCGCGAGAACCAAAGAGTTCCGCGCCTACCACATAAGGCTGACGACTAGCGAGCGGATGCGACGGTGTCTGATGGACAACAAAACCTTTGTAGCAGAGGCGATTCACACCACGACGACCCAGAATATGCGCATCAATACGCGCAATCTGCGGCGTCATATCAGCACGTAAGCCAAGCAAACCAGCGTCGTACTGATCGGTGAATTTGAAAGTGTTGCGGGAAAGATCTGAGGCGCTCCCAGTGAGTAGCGAGTCCACGTACTCTACGAGAGGCGGTTCGACGAGTTCAAAACCGTAAGATGTTAGGAGGTCGATTGTGTTACGCGAAATCCGCTCCAAACTTCGAGCTTGGCGCGGCAGAATATCGGCAAAATGTTCCGGCAATAACCAGCTGGCCATGCACGCACACCCTTATAAGTTAGTCTAAATCTCAACCTGTTGAGCCTTAGACGTCGATAATCGACAAATTTGCTGACCCAATTGGAGAGTTTAGCAAAGTCTGCATTCCTTCACATGAAGGAAGGCAAACTTTTCCCTCAGCAAATACCCTTGTTCTGAGAATTCTTTTTCTCAAAAAGCCTTCAAAGTTAAGGGGAATGCTCTCGCATTCCCCTCGAAAGACAACTGCTAGTTGATGCCTTCTTACTGTTGCGGGTTTTCTTGCTTCAAATACTTGAAGAAGTCGCTAGAAGGATCAACCAACATCACATCGCTCTTATCTTTAAACGTGTTGCGATAAGCTTCGAGCGAGCGATAGAAACGTGCAAATTCAGGGTCACGTTGGAAGGCTTTAGCGTAGATATCCGCTGCAGCAGCGTCCCCTTCCCCTTTAATCTTCTGCGCGTCGCGATAGGCTTCAGCAAGAATCACTTCACTTTCGCGGTCAGCCGAAGCGCGAATGCGTTCCGCCTGAGCGTTACCCTTGGAGCGTTCTTCCGAAGCAACACGCTTACGTTCTGCTTCCATACGACGGTAAACAGACTCGGAAATTTCCGGCGTAAAGTCCACGCGTTTCATACGCACGTCCACAATACCGATCCCCACGTCTTTGACGCGCTCTTGGAGCATCGTCGAGATTTCGCGCATCGCCTTTTCACGTTCCGAAGACGTGATCTGGTTCACGGTGCGCTTATTCACCACAATGTTCAACACGTCACGCAAAAGCGCAGAGAGACGGTTTTCAGCGGCGAGCTCATTACCCTGGAAAGACACCCAGTAGAGGCGCGGATCTTCGATACGCCACTTCACAAACGTGTCGATCAAAAGGTTTTTCTTTTCACCAGTCTGAACCAAGTCAGAATCCACACCGTCCAAATTGAGAATGCGCTTATCAAGGTAAACCACATTCTGGAAGGGTGGCGGCAACTTCACGTGAATGCCCGGGGTATCGACCACGGTTCTCAACTCACCTAAAGCAAAGACTAAAGCGTATTCGCGCTCACTCACAGTGTAAAGGCACATACGGGCCAGTACGCCTAATACGATGAGCACGGTCACCAAAGAACTTAATTTCTTCATAATTATCGGCTCCTATTAGCGTTCACGGCTCAAACGATACGTCGAATCATTGCCAGAGCGGCTACTTTGACGATCGGTGTTAGTGGAAGTGCTATGCGACTGCTGCTGAGCCCCACCCCATGCCATGGGAGTTGGGTCGCCCGTACGCGTCGTTGCATTCACAGCCTCTTCAGCGCTCTGCTTTGTTTTCTCAAGAATCTTCTCGAGAGGCAAATAGAGCATATTGTTGCCACTCTTGGAGTCGACATAAATCTTCGTGGTCTTCGCAAAGATATCTTTGACCGTATCGATGTAGAGACGATCACGCGTGACCTGCGGGGCCTTCGCGTATTCGGTCTGCAACGATTCAAAGCGCGATGCATCGCCTCGTGCGGTTTCGGTCACACGAGCCTGATAACCCAAAGCGTCTTCCTTCAAGCGAGCTGCCGTCCCTTGAGCGCGCGGGAGCACCGCATTGCGATACTCTTCACCCAAGTTAATGGCACGTTCACGGTCCTGCCCTGCCTTCACAGCGTCGTTAAAGGCGGCCTGAACCTGCTGAGGTGGCTGAGCATTCTGAATAGCCACGCTCATGATTTCGATACCGGACTTGTAGCGATCAAGCATATCCTGCATGGATTTACGCACGTCGTTAGCGATTTCGGCCTTGCTTTCAAAAAGCACGCTGTCCATCATCTTACGACCCACGACTTCACGCATCGCGGATTCTGCAGCCTGCACCACAGTGCGCTCTGGCTGACGAATATTAAAGACGTAGTCACGAGCGCCCATACCTGGTTTAATACGGTACTGAACAGTAAACTGCATATCGACAATGTTTTCATCGTCGGTGAGCATCAACGCTTCACGCAAGCGGTTAGCCTGACCAGCCGAACCGATTTCAGCAGTACGCACACTGCTCACGTCAACCAACTGCACGCTCTGAATGGGCACTGGCATATGCCAACGGAAGCCTGGACCCGTCGATTCAGAGTAGCGACCAAACGTGGTCACAATCCCAGTCTGACCTTCAGGCACGATATAAAAGCCCGTTGCTGCCCAACCTGCGATCGCGAGGAAAAGGAATACCCCCATCCCGATGCCAGTACCACGGCTAAAGCCTCTTGGTGTAAGCGGTGGAATCGGCGGATGCCAATTATTGCCACCACCTCCGCGGCCTGAATTCTGTGTCATACGGCTTTCTTCGTCTTCACGACGGCTGTTGTAGTAACGAGAGCGCGGTGGTACATCTTCTCCCTCATCATCAAGAGAGAAGTCGTCGCGACTCTTTAATTTATTTTTGGCATTTTTGTGACGATTTTTGCTCTCATCACCAGACGGATCAAAGCCGAAAATGCTCGAGAGAATACGAGAGAGTTTCTGCTCGATTTTTTCTTGGTATTTATCGATCTCGTCCTGAGTCATACCATTGAGATCACGCCAAGATTTGCCTTTTTTACCCTGAGATTCATTATCTTCATCCTCGGGGCGCTTAGGAGGCTCTTCTCGCTTCTCTTCTGGCTTTTTGTTGCTGTCTTCCTCTGTCGACTCGTCTGAGTCGCGGCCCCAACGGGGGTCATTCAGTGACATCTTTTTACTCCAAAACGTATGCTCTCTCCCTAGAGAAGAAAACCCTCCTTCTTCGGGTGAGAGTTGCGAACTGATATTCTTCTGATTGTAGCCTAACTTATTAGCACTCTGTCGAGTGTGGGACGGGCACTTTGTGCCAAGTTGTCTATTCTTTTGAAACAATTCGCCTTTCGAGAAAAGACTGATTGATATACACTCAAAAGATACCTAGCTTTTTAGGAAGGCTTCTTGGCAACTGATGCCACGAGCCTTTTTCCTCAACAGAAACCTTGGAGTTTACTATGAGCGTACTTAACGATTACCTCAATGATCTTGCCCCTCTCGTCAATCTAGATGCGGGCACAGCCAACACCGCTGGTGTGACTCGTGCTGCTGAAATCATGAAAGCCCACTACGAAAGCATTGGTTTTACCTGCGAACTCGTCGATTTGGGCCCGGAAGTAGGTCGTGGTCTTATCGCTCGCAATAAGCCCTTGGCTGATCACTATGACGTTTTGATGAACGCGCACTTAGATACCGTCTTCCCTGACGGCACTGCCGCGGCTCGTCCGCTTCGCGTTGAAGGCGACACGGCCTATGGTCCTGGTTGCTCCGACTGTAAGGGTGGCGTGCTCTCGATGTTCTACGCCTTGAAGAATGCCCGCCCCGAAGACCTTGAACGTCTCTCGATCTGTGTGGCGTTGAACCCGGACGAAGAAACCGGTTCTAACTACTCGGTTGATTGGTTAAAGAGCCATGGCGCCAAGGCTAAGAACGTTTTGATTTTTGAAGCCGCTCGCTCTAACGGCAAATTGGTGCGCTCTCGTAAAGGCGTGCAGGCCTTTATCGTCACGTTCCATGGCCGTAGCGCTCACGCGGGTAACAACCCCTTTGATGGTGCCAACGCCAACATCGCCGCAATGAAGTTCTCGCTCGCCGCTTACGAGCTTGCTAACGCCGACAAGGGCACGACGGTGAACCCTGGCGTCATTCACGGCGGTACGGTCTCGAACGTTATTCCGGATACCTGCACGGTGCAGATCGACACCCGCTTCTGGTTCGATCCTGATGGCGCTAAACTTCGCAAACAAATTGAAGAACTCGTTTCTCGCACTTGGGTTGACGGTGTGACGCAGGAAATTGCTGTAAAGAGCTACACCCCTGCAATGCCGCTTTCTGAAGACACCAAACGCTTGGTCTCCTTGATCACCGAAGCTGCCAAGCTTGAAGGCTTTACTGCAGAATGGGTTGACGCTGGTGGTGGCTCTGACGGTAACCACATTGCGGAAACGGGTGTACCTGTTGTGGACGGCTGCGCTCCTAACGGTGGCTCCTTCCATAGCGATAAGGAATTCTTGAGCCTTAACACGGTTGAAGAACGTATCCGTATGATTTCTCGCTTCTTGACGCTCGTTTAATCAAGCGCTAAAGCGTCAAAAGGCCGCCTAGATTGAACTGGCGGCCTTTTTTATTGGTGTTAAAAAGCGTTAGAGGTAGTTTTCGATATTGTCATCGGCCAAGAGCTTTTGCTCTTCTTCGATTTCACCGACTTCCCACTCTTCTAACTCGCGAGGCTCTTTCGGATTATCTTCTCGCCACTGGTGAGCAAACTCACCAATCGCAGAACGCAGCAGATCGAGCCCTTCGCCCGTTAAAGCAGAAACCGTAACAGACTTGGGACGACCCCGCTCATCGCGCAAGATTTCTGGCTCAAGCCCTGCTTGGTCAATCTTGTTGTAGACCAAAATCGTCGGCACATTCAAGGCGTCAATTTCGTCGAGCACAAGATTCACTTCACGAATCTGGTCTTCACGCACCGCAGACGATGCATCCACCATATGCAAGAGCAAATCCGCATGAACCGTTTCGTCAAGCGTCGACTTAAAGGCTTCAATCAACTGGTGAGGAAGTCCACGGATAAATCCGACGGTATCGCTTGCCACCACAGTTTCCTCATCGTTTAACCAGCAGCGGCGTGCAGTCGTATCCAACGTAGCAAAAAGTTGGTCCGCTGCGTAGCTATTGGCACGTGTGAGTTTATTAAAGAGCGTGGATTTCCCTGCGTTGGTGTAGCCCACCAAAGAAACCGTGAGCGTATCGCCACGGCTACGCGCACGGCGCTGTGTATCGCGTTGGCGTTTTAGGCGTTTGAGCTGTTCGCGCAACTGTTTCATGCGCACACCAATCATTCGACGGTCCAATTCGATCTGCTTTTCCCCTGGACCACCAGTCTTGGAGAGACCACCACGTTGGCGCTCCAAGTGAGTCCACCCACGCACGAGGCGGGTTGACAAGTGTTCCAACTGGGCCAACTCGACCTGCAAACGCCCTTCACGGCTCTTAGCACGAGCACGGAAAATGTCCAGAATTAACTGGGTACGGTCGAGTACGGGAAGATCAATGGCACGTTCGATATTACGTTGCTGTGCCGCGGAAAGAGGAACGTCAAAGACGACAACCTGCGCATCGGCTTCGTGAGCGAGTGCGCCTAACTCTTCCACTTTGCCTGATCCAATAAAGTAGGCAGGATCAGGTTTGTCACGTTTTGTGGTTAGCAAACCACAGGGTTCCAAGTTGTCAGACTTCACTAACAACGCAAGCTCTTGAGCGGAGTCGTCGTAGACGGTCCGCCCAATAGTGACAGATACCAAAAGAGCACGCGAGGTATGAACCTCGCGTTGTGAATCAATCTGAAAAATACTGATCTCTGTTCTCCAGTTCGCCGTTCATCGACACACTGCGTGTCGGGACAACGGTGCTGATGGCATGCTTGTAAACCATCTGAGTGACGGTGTTGCGCAACAAAATCACATATTGGTCAAACGATTCGATCTGACCTTGCAATTTAATCCCGTTGACGAGATAAATAGAGACAGGAATGTGTTCTTTGCGCAAACTGTTGAGGAAAGGATCCTGAAGGAGTTGACCTTTTGTAGTCATAGTTATTGTTCTCCAAGCTAAGTGGACAGCTGTCCCTTAGCACTATTGTTGTTCTTCGTTGCGGTCTTTTTGGTAAAAACCACTTCAATGCTCCACCTCGATCTGGCGGAAGGCTGTTCTATATTAACACTGTACGCCGTACCTGTCGCTAAAAAAGCCCCTTCTTGGTGAAACTTTCGTTAGTTTACAGCACTTTGGGCTAACGAAAAGTATCGAACTTTGCTATTTGTGAAGCTTCTCTCGTTTTCCCTAAAATGATTAAGGAAGGAGAGCAATGCGCCACTTCCTTCCTCAACTCTTCACAGTGCTCCTCTAAGAGAAGTCTGTCAATTAATTATCGTTTTTCACAAATGGATTATCCTTCGTGCGGAATTCGATACGCAACGGAGTCCCTGCGAGGTCGAACTTCTCACGGAAGAAGCTTTCCAAGTAACGACGATAAGACTCACCGATATCTTCCAGCGCATTACCGTGAATCACCACGACTGGCGGATTCGAGCCACCCTGGTGAGCGTAACGCATCTTCGGGCGGCCACCACGAGCGCGTGGGGGCTGTTGACGTTCCACAGCTTCAAAGAGCGCGCGCGTTAACTTCGGTGTTGGAATCTTGCGATAGGCCGCTGCATGCGCATCATCGACAGCACGCATCAAATGATTCAACCCATTTCGCTTCAAGGCAGAGATACGGATCATGCGTGCCCAGCGAATGAAGTGAAGCTTGCGCTCCAGGTCTAGGCTAAACATTTCGCGCTCGTAGCTATCTAAAAGGTCCCACTTATTGACAGCCACCACAAGAGCACGGCCGCTCTCTAAGACGTAACCCGCAATATGGGCATCGTGGTCAGCGATACCATTTTTCGCATCGACCACTAAAATCACGACGTTCGAGTCTTCAATCGCCTGAAGGGTCTTCACGACAGAGAATTTTTCGATTGCTTCGAAAACCTTCCCCTTCTTGCGAAGCCCCGCGGTATCCACGAGCTCATAAGGGCGATCGTTATATTCAAACTCGACCTTAATCGCATCACGCGTCGTGCCAGGCATATCGTAGGCAATCAAGCGCTCTTCACCAATCAAGGCATTGATCAAGGTGGACTTACCTGCGTTAGGGCGTCCTGCAAGCGTCACTTTTAAGCGCTTAGGCGCATCGGGATCTACTTCTTCTTCGGGTTCGGGCTCAAAGCCTTCGAGCACCAAGTCCATCACTTGGCGCACCCCTTGACCATGCGCAGCGGAAATCAAATACGGTTCATTAAGACCGAGCTCGTAGAACTCAGCCTTGGCAATGTCGCTCAACCCTTCGGCTTTATTGACCACCAAGTAGATCTTGCGACCCGTTTCACGCAAGTAGCGCGCGATACGCTGGTCGTGTGGCGTCAACCCCGAGCGCGCATCACACACAAAGAGCACCACATCAGCCTCTTCAATAGCAAGCTCAGCCTGGCTCGCCATCGCCTTTACAATCCCTTCGGATTTAATAGGTTCAAAGCCACCCGTATCGACCACAATATAGGGGAGTGGACCCACGCAACCCTGGCCATACTGGCGGTCACGGGTCAAACCTGGAAAATCGGCCACGATGGCATCGCGCGAGCGAGTTAATCGATTAAAAAGTGTGGACTTACCCACATTCGGGCGTCCAACTAAGGCAACAACTGGAAGCATAGTACTTCTGAAAACAATAAAAGCGGTTTAGTAGCGAGCCCGCTCCCAAACCGCTTAGATATCTTAAATAACGTTAGATCGCTAGTGTTTATTGCATGAGCGAGTCTTGCACAACATAGGCAACATCGCCATCAATGGTTTGGAACACAGCACCAAACGCGAGCGGAGCAGCGGGCGTGCGGATTGCACCGCCAAGGCGCAGTCGGGAAACAGCTTTCCCATTCGCTGGGTCGTAGAAGGAGACATAACCGTCATAGTCACCCACAGCAATGGTGTTCCCGATCTTCACAGGAGCGGAAGGACTACGGTAGAGAAGCTCTTCATTTTTCCAAGCTTCGTTACCGTTTTCGCGATTATACGCATGAATAGTTCCCTTCGCGTCCACTATGTACATCTTTTCTGGGTCGGAGAAGGGGCCCGTAACGGCGTTCACCTTTTGGCTCCAGCGAGTCTGACCATTCTGAGAGTTCATGCAGACTAAAGCACCTTGGAAGGTCGCTGCACACATCATCTGTGCATCAACCCAAGGACGGCCCACCACGTCAACCAAGCGTTCCACTTCGGTAATGCCGTGGGACTCGGAAATCACCGCATCAAAGACCACTTCGCCACGAGCGCTAAGCGCTAAGAGGCGACCATTGGCCTGACCCACCAAAATGCCAGCAGGAGACCAAGCGAGAGCACGATAGGTCTGTAGCGTCAAAGCTGGCGCCTGGCTCTGGTAGCTCCAGAGAAGGCTACCCGTGGTGATATCAAAGGCGCTCGTACGAGCGTCTGCGGCAGTCACAACCACTAAGCCATTTCCAACGAGTGGCGCAATAGAGGCATCAGCCGTCAACTTGGCTGTCCAAAGGGCTTTACCTTCAGCATCAAAGGCTTCCACCAAGCCGCCATCGGTCACAACGGCAACGGTTGTCCCATCGCTACCAACACCAGCAGAGACTTCACCCTTCAAATCGGCGCTCCACACTTTGGAGCCGTTGTCGCGAGAGAGACGGTAAAGCGTCTTACCGCCCGCCGCATAGACAGCATTGTCCGTCACAGCCGGCACCATATAGGCAGATTCACTCTTGCCCACGCTGGTGCTCCAGACCGTCTTGGTGCTGACGCTCTGGGTGATCGACTGCAATTCAGCAGGTTCATGAGGATCGCTCGAAGAAAAAAGTCCGCATCCTGCTAAGGGCAGTGCCAAGAGAATGGTGGCGAGTTTAGAACAGTTTTTCAGCAACATTACCGTGCTCCGTGAATAGCGTTTTCTTGGATAGATTCCTATGTGGGAACCCATCTTGAGAAGTGGAAACCGCTTGATTCTCAATCGTTTCTCGAGAAGTGAGTACTTCCCTTTCATTAACAGCAAAGAAGTTGAGACGATGGTTTTCCTCTCAACCTCTTTAGTCTCTATCTTACTGTTTTGCCGGGATAGAACCCAACTTCAACAGAACTAAATTGCGTAAATTCTCGTCTAAAAGTGCAGGCATCTTGATCACTTTTTCCCAATGGGATTTAGCCTGATCATAGTCACCCTTCGCAAAATAAGCGTCACCCAAACGGTCGTTTAATTCCACTTCAACCGAGGGGGAGCTCTTCACTGCTTGGAGCGACTTCAAAGCCTCGTCAGGCTTATTCATCGAAAGCTCTACAGCAGCCAAACGCAAATGAGCGATATCGGCGTATTCTGGACGGCCAGAGCTGTTGATCACCCAATTCAAAAGGTTTTCTGCCGCAGCATAGTCACCCAACTTCGCCTGAGCGGAAGCCGCATTTAAAGCACCCAACGGAGCATAAACGGTCGAGCTGTAGCCATCGATCAATCCAGTGGAAGTGGAGATGATGTTCTTCTGATCCAAGGAGATCACCGCATTCTGAAGCGACACATAAACAGCGCTAGCCTTTGCCACTTGATTGCGTTGATACCAATTCCAGACGTTCCAGCCAGCAAAAGCCAAGCAGCCAATGCAGACAACGGCGGTCACGGGTGTACCCCATTTTTCCCACCACGCTTTCAGTTGGTCAATACTCTCTTGTTCTTCTAAGTCGTAAGCCATGGTATTTTCCTATGGTTTTGTGATTCGCTTGTGGATGCCCTCTTTCTGACGTGGGCACCCCCGCAAGCATTTACTTCAAGACATTCATCGCCGTGCTCAAAGAGAGTGGCAAATCATCGATAGACACGGTGGTTTGTTCCGTGAAGTACGCAACATCCCCTGGATGTTCACGCAAAGCCTTCACAGCGACTTCACCGCGAGCCAATTCTTCTTCCGTGGCAAAGACCACAAATTCAGCACCGCTTGCATCGGCCTTCTTCATCTGAGACTTCAAACTGGCTTCACCTGGGTGAACAATCACACGTAAGCCAGCATCACGCACTTTCTCAGCAATGATTGTTGCCGTGAGATGCGATTCATCGGCATGGTGCACGATATAGACATCCGTCGCAGCACGCGTGGGCGCAACGTTACATTCACGCATCAACTCAATAACGCGTTCCATCCCGATAGCGAAACCCACGCCAGGAGCAGGACGACCACCCAAGAGTTCAATCAACGGGTCATAACGGCCACCGCCGCAGATCGTGCCCTGAGCACCGAGCTTATCCGTGATCCATTCAAAGACAGTGTGGTTGTAGTAATCCAAACCACGAACCAAACGAGGATTGATCACGTATTCAATGTTGTGAGCGCTCACTACCTTTTCTAAGCCGTGCAAGAAGTGACGGCTTTCTTCTCCCAGATAATCCAGGAGGCGAGGCGCATTTTCAACGAGTTCCTGCATATCAGGGTTTTTCGTATCCAAAATACGCAACGGGTTGGTATGTAAGCGACGACGTGCTTCTTCATCAAGAATATCCTGATGCTTTTCAAAATATTCAATCAACGCAGCACGGTGCTGGAGGCGCTCTTCAAGCGCACCCAGCGTGTTCAATTCAAGGCGAACGGTACCGATCCCTAATTCACGCCACAAGCGAGAAAGCATCACGAGCATTTCGGCGTCCACATCTGGACCTGCCATCCCGAGCGCTTCTGCGCCAAACTGATGGAACTGACGATAGCGACCGCGCTGAGGACGTTCGTGACGGAACATCGGACCGCAATACCACAAGCGCTGCACAGCGCCGTAGAGAAGATTGTTTTCGTTCACACTGCGCACAACCGCGGACGTGCCTTCAGGGCGCAGCGTTAACTGGTCGCCGTTGAGGCTATCGGTAAAGGAATACATTTCCTTTTCCACAATATCGGTCACTTCACCCACACCGCGGGTAAAGACGCGAGTATTTTCTAAAATAGGCGTACGAATTTCCTGGTAGCCGTAGCGTTCCACTACATTAATAGCGGTCTGCGTCAGCTTCTGCCACGTTGCCGCATCAGCCGGCAACATATCATTCATGCCCTTAATGCCTGTAAATTGGCTATTGGAGCTCATGAGTTTTCTTTTCTCGGTTTAGGTTAATGAATTCGGTACAAAAGCAGTATCGGGCTTATTCGGTCTTTTGACCACCATAATACTGCGCAACATAGTTCTCTATCATAGCGTGAAATTGCTCTTGCATGTCATCGCCCTTAAGGCTTCCGACTTTCTCACCACGAATAAAGACTGGTGCTACTGGACTTTCCCCAGAGCCAGGTAAACTGATCCCAATGTCGGCCTGACGACTTTCGCCCGGTCCATTGACCACACAGCCCATCACAGCAACGCTCATCGCTTCTACGCCAGGATAGCGCTGACGCCACTCAGGCATACGATCACGCAAGAAGGCTTGCGTCGAGGCCGCTAAGCGCTGGAAGAGGTCAGAGGTGGTACGACCGCAACCCGGGCAGCTTGTGACGAGCGGCACAAAACTGCGGAATCCCATCGACTGCAAGATTTCCTGCGCCACCACTACTTCTTCGGTGCGTGGCGCACCAGGCGTTGGCGTTAAGGAAACACGAATCGTGTCGCCAATCCCTTCTTGAAGAAGAACAGCGAGCGCAGCGGTGGACGCCACAATCCCTTTGGAGCCCACACCAGCTTCGGTTAGACCTAAATGCAACGCGTAAGAGCAACGCTTTGCAAGCATACGGTAAACAGCGATCAATTCCTGCACAGCAGACACTTTTGCGCTAAGCACAATACGATCTGCGCCTAAGTCCAAATCTTGGGCTAATTTTGCGCTTTGCAGGGCACTTTCCACGAGTGCTAAGCGCACCACTTCAGCGTTACCTAAAGGCTGTTCGCGATTCTGGTTTTCGTCCATCATGCGAGCAAGCAAAGCCTGATCCAAGCTACCCCAGTTCACGCCGATGCGCACTGCAGCGCCATACTTCTTGGCGGCTTCAATCATTAAGGCAAAGTTTTCCGTTGCCTTGTCGCCTTTGCCCACATTGCCCGGATTAATACGGTACTTTGAGAGCGAAGCAGCGCACTCTGGGATATCCGTCAAGAGCTTATGTCCGTTGTAGTGGAAGTCCCCCACGAGCGGCACATTGCAACCTTTGCGGTCCAACTCATTGCGAATAGCGACAACGGAGCGAGCCGCTTCAGGCGTATTCACGGTGAGACGCACGAGTTCACTGCCAGCGCGCCAGAGTTCCATAATCTGGGAAACACTACCTTCTACATCGGTCGTCGCTGTGTTCGTCATCGATTGCACGACAACTGGCGACATCCCTCCGATCACCACGGTGTGATCACGCCAATTCACTTTCACGGCGTGAGACTTGCGATGAAACTGTATTCCTTGCACTGCCACGTTTTTCTCCGTTGACTTGCCTTGTTTAAATTCTTTTCAGTATTGGGGTTTTTTGAGATAAAACGAAAGGGCTGATAACTCAAAATCAGACCCTTTCATCATCTAGGCTTACCTCGCTATTGCGCTTACTTAAGCGTGAAACGGGCAACCGCATTTTTGGAGTATGGCCCCATATCGTAAGCCGCTCCATCAACCGTCACACTCGCTGCTGGGGCATTACCCACCGTAAAGCGAGAACCCGAAGGAATGCTCAAATTATTAGAACTCCCAGGGGGCATTTCGCGGCTAAAGAGCACGTCGCCCTTCGGACCCACGATTTCAATCCAGCACTTTGCCTTCACGCTAATCGTCACTTTGCGCTCATTCCCAGCCTTAGGCTGCGGCTTAGTGTTTTCTGCGCTCTTTGCTTCATCAGTGGCCTTAGGGGCAGTCGCGTTTGCTGCGGCAGAAGTGCTTGGCGCTACGGCGGGAGCCGCCTCAACGGGCTTTTCTGCAGGCGCGGGCGCTGTGATTGGCGTCGCTGTGGCTGGCGCATTCGTATTGGCGGCGGGAGCCACTGGCGTCGGATTAAGATCTAACGTCGATGTTGTTACGTCAGCTGGCTTGGCAACTTCCTCGTTCGAAGCGGCAACAGCCTGGGCTTCGGTTTCCGTGTGAGCGGGTTTGGCGGTTTCTTCACTGTTAGAACCCAGCACCCTGTCAATGAGTTGCGAGCGCAATCCACCTTCATCGGTGTAAGCGTACCAAGCGCCAGCCACGAGAAGAATCAACAGAATGATGATCCCGATTAAGCGCAAACCACGGTTATTGGAAGTACGCGCTAAAACTGGTTCGCGCGAGAAATCGTTCGTTGGCAAAACACCGACCTGTCCGACAGAACCGTAACGGTTGCTGTAATCAGCCAAAAGAGGAGCTGGGTCAATACGCAAGACTTGCGCAACATTACGGATAAAGGCGCGCACGTATACAGGCTCGGGCAAGAGCGCCATGTCTTCTTCTTCGAGCGCTCTGAGCTGAGCAACCGATAAACGCGATCTAGCTTCCATATCGCCTAGCGAAATCCCTTGTTCTTCGCGGTTTGCCTTTAAGACGGCGCCAAAACCGCTCAGGCTGTTACGGGATTCATTGGCTTGACTATTTTGCGTCTTATCCATCATTTTTGCCTTCCCAGCATCACCCTACTACCAGTGGCATTACTTGGCACTGGAGAGAGTTTTATGAAAATAAATCTTTGCTTGCACTTTCTGCTCGGCTAAGCGTTCCGCGCGACGTGTACGATCTCGCACTTCACCTGCGAGTTGACCGCAAGCTGCGTCAATATCGTCACCACGCGTTTTACGCACTGTAGAGACAATCCCCGCCTCGTTCAAACGACGGCAGAAAGCTAATACCTGGTCTCGATCCGGAGCATGCAAATCCGACTGATGGAACGCATTAAACGGGATCAAATTAAATTTGCACGGGACCTTTTCACGACGCACCAAGTCAATTAACTTATCAGCATCTTCAAGGCTGTCGTTCATCCCACCGAGCATGACGTACTCGAAGGTAATGAAGTCTCTCGGCGCCACCTTTAAGTAGCGACGGCATGCCGCCATCAAGTCACTCAAAGGGTGCTTACGGTTGACAGGCATGAGTCGATCTCGCACCTCATCATCAGCCGCATGCAAACTCACTGCCAAAGCCACAGGAGCTTCAGCAGCAAGCTTATCCATTTGTCGCACCAGACCAGAGGTGGACACCGTCACACGACGACGAGAAAGCCCGTAGCCATTGTCATCTAAGAAAATCTTCAGTGCACGAATCACGTTATCGAGATTCTGCAAGGGCTCACCCATCCCCATTAGCACCACGTTGGAGATGATGCGGTCGTTAGGATCGGTGACACCGTTGAGTGCACGCAGTTCATGCTCTGCGTACCAGAGCTGTCCCACAATTTCTGCGGTAGAGAGATTGCGGTTAAAACCTTGTTTGCCTGTTGAGCAAAAAAGGCAGCCCATTGCGCACCCAGCTTGTGTTGAGATACACAACGTGCCACGGTCATCTTCAGGAATATAGACCGTTTCGACCGCATTCCCGTTACCGACGTCAAAGAGCCACTTACGCGTCCCATCGGCCGAGTTTTTCTCAGCGATAGGCACAAGCGCGCGCACCTCCGCGAGCTCCGTCAGCTTTGTGCGGAAAGACTTTGCGAGATTTGTCATCTTCTCAAAGTCTCCCTCCACGTGACGATGAAGCCAGCGCGAAAGTTGCGTTGCACGGAAAGGTTTTTCACCAATTTCTTGACACCAAGCGACTAATCCTGCGTGATCAAAATTGAGCAGGTTCACTTTGCTAGTCATAGCGTTCGGCTCTTTGACAAGTTCGGTCACGGATAAATCCTCAACTTACCCTATTAACGGCTGTGAATAGCCAAAGACGGGAAGAAGTAGGCGATTTCAACAGCAGCCGTTTCCGGAGCGTCGGAACCGTGAACAGCATTGGCGTCAATGCTTTCAGCGAAGTCAGCGCGGATCGTGCCAGGAGCAGCCTTCTTCGGATCGGTAGCACCCATCAATTCACGATTCTTCTTGATCGCGTCTTCACCTTCAAGAACCTGAACCATCACAGGACCAGAGGTCATGAACTTCACCAAGTCAGCAAAGAAGGGACGTTCTTTGTGCACAGCGTAGAAGCCTTCGGCTTCAGCCTGGGAGAGGTGACGCATCTGGGCAGCAACGACCTTGAGGCCGTTGGTTTCGAAACGCGAATAGATCTTGCCAATCACGTTCTTGGCAACTGCATCGGGTTTGATGATAGAGAGGGTACGTTCAATAGCCATTTTTGACTCTCGAAAAACTATAAGTAGGAAAAAATGCACAACCACGAGGTTTCGCTCATGGTAAAGCGCAAGGGAAAAAGGCTCTCCTCGTGTGAAAAACACGGAGGCTTGCCTTAACTCAAACTAGAGATTTTACCATGCAGTCCTTCTTTTCTTAACTTTGAGCGCAATTTTTTTATTTTTACATTGTTTCAGTTTTCATACCTAAAACGCCCAAGCTGTGCCAAAATACTATGCACAACCCACACGAAGAGTTCGTCCCCCTTTTTTGAGTTTCTTCGTGTGCATATGACACTTAAAAATATTTGGGAGACCCCACATGGCCAATTCGCGTATCACTAAAGCCTTTGCGGAAGAACTTGGGCAGTCCTTGGGCGGCTGTGCCGCTGAACTCACTCTCGGGATCTATTACCGTGAAGCAGCTAAATATGCTAAAGCTGGTCTCAACTTCATTCCCTTCTTTGGTCTCAATAAAAAGCGCCGCTTTCAGATTCTTTGGTCTTGCTGCTTAGAAGCTCTCGCTTTCTGGGTTGCTAAAGACCGTATTCCTGAGCTCTGGGAAAATGAAAAACTCTCTGGAAAAGTTCTCTTTCAGATGCAGACCTACGACAACAGCGTTTTAAACGAAGCGTTTGTCCCTTATTTCTCTGACGAAGAAATGCGCCACTTTAGCCGTGTGCGTAAAGATTTCATCCGCTTATCCGATAAGCGTGACCTCTCCAAAGATGATCTTGCTCGTCATTTCTTGGGTATTCTTCACGAACAAAATCCCAGCATCGTGACAGATAAAGTTATCGAAAAAACAACCCACCAGATCGGTTTAGCGATGAATGTGTTTGAAAAGATGATCACCATTTCGCTCGATAAATTCAACGCCGATCCAGCAGAAACGGAAGAAGAAAAGCCTGCAGAATAAGGCTTTTAGAGAGAAGTTAGTACCTACTCTCTTCAAACAAAAATCGAGGGCACCCACGACGGTCTTAACGTGGATGCCCTCTCTTTTTAGGCTAGGAGACCTGAGAGGCGATGAGCCTCTCAAGAGTCAGTCTCACGAGTTACTTGCCAGCGGCTGCCGCTTTACCTGCCAAGCGTCCGAAGACCAAGCAGTCCAAAATGGCGACCGAACCCAGACGCACAGCACCGTGCACGCCACCAGTGGCTTCACCAGCAGCATAGAGACTCGGAATCGGCATATCGTTCATTACGTCAGTGACGCGACCGTCGATATCGGTTACCAAGCCGCCCATGCAGTGGTGAACCTTCGGCGACAATTCACCGATGTACCACGGGCCTTCCGTCATCGGTACCTGGTCGTTATTGATGTAACGATGGAGCACCGGATCCTTCTTCGCCTTGACGTAGCCGTTGAATTCATCGATCGTCTTTTGCAGTTGTGCTGCATCAATACCGCAGGCCTTAGCCATGTTAGCGACGGTGTCAAACTTTTCAACGATCTTACGTTCAAGCATCTTTTCCAGGAAGCCAGGACGCTGTTTCTTCAACGGAGCGACGTTAGGTTCGTTAGCGATAGCCCAGCACTTGAGACCATGCACCTGTTCAACCATAATGGCGTCAGCGCGAATCTTACGGTTAGCCAATTCATTCACGAAGCGATCGCCCTTCGAGTTGACCCAAATACCGTATTCGGCAGCAGCGGTCTGGTTAAACATCCAACCAATACCCATGCCCTTTTCACGCGGGTTGCCCCAAGGACCGCACTGAATCCAGTCGTTCTGGATTTGCAAAGCACCGATATTGGAGGTTTCACGCCAGAGTTCGGACGTTGCGCCAGGCTGGTTCGTCGTGTCGAGCTTGTCAGAGAGCTTCGGATCCTGATAGGTACGATACTTCACGTCAGCAGAGAACCCACCGTAGCAAAGCACCACACCCTTCGTGGCCTTCAAGAACCTCGTCTTGCCAGAGTCTTTCTTCGGGAACTTGTACCCTTCGCGAACTTGCAAGCCGACCACACGACCGTCTTTAGCGCGGATGATGTGTTCAACGAAGCACTTCGTCTGAAGCGGAATGCCCAATTCTTTGACGCGTTTCAATTCTTGGTTCACGATGCCAGAGCCAGAACCATTCGTTGTCGTGACATAGCGCGGCACAGAGTGACCACCTTCTTGACCGATAGCGTCAGGCAGGTACTGCACACCCAGTTCCTTAATGGTCCATTCATAGTTGCTCAAAGCGCTTTGAGCCAAGAGGCGAACCTTAGCAGAGGTGTTCATGTAAAGACCAGCGGCCAAAATGTCTTTTTCGAGCAATTCAGGCGAGTCTTCAATGCCGTGCATCTTCTGCTGCGGGCAACCCGTTGCGGTCAAAATACCGCCGTTAATAATCGAGTTACCGCCAGGCGTGGCCATCTTTTCCAACACGATCACATTTGCGCCAGCCTTCTTGGCTTCAATAGCAGCTGCTAAACCAGCAAAACCAGAACCCACCACGATCACATCGTATGTCGCATCCCATTTTTCGGGAACTTCAGCTTCAGCGGCGTGTGCCACACCAGCAAGCATTGCCGCACCACCAGCCAAAGAACCGCCCAACAAACGACGACGGGAAATATCAGTCATGGTATTCACTCCTTCTAGAGGTCAAAAATCAAACCAGAGTAAAGCAAGCAAAGGCTAGTGTTGCCAGCAGGTCCTGATTGCTCTATCCCTTGAAGTCAGTATGAAATTTTCCGTGTCCTAAGACATTTATCTTATATCAAAAGTTTCTGGTTTCTAAGGGTTTATTCTGATTCAATAGCCCATCTCAAAGACCCAGATGAATAAGGACTCTCGTCCATCTTGAGTCTTTCGGACAAAAAGTAAACTTAAAGCCAAAAATCCTTATTTTTAACTCTTTTTTCCCAAAATAAAAACACCTCGATTCCGAAGTGGTTTCGAGGTGTCTTCTGAAAAGGCGTTATTGGAAAAGACTCGAATTAAAAGGTCTTATTCCGCAGAATCGTCTTTAGCTTCTGTGATCTTGTCGTCACCTTGCGCCTGAATACGGCGCTCAATGCTTTGCGCTTCTTCAGACAATTTTTCAGGCTTGGGACCAGATTCCAGGACAGCGATCGACTCTACGTGACCCGTATGCGGGAACATGTTCATAATGCCCGCTTCACGAATATGCCAACCACCTTCGTGGTGCAAAATCGCGCAATCACGTGCCAAGGTGGCTGGATTACAAGAAACGTAAACCACACGGGCAGGACGCTTATCGGTTGCCGCTAATACGCGAGAGAGCGCCAGAGCGCCTTCACGCGGAGGGTCAATCAAAACGCGATCAATGCCACCCAGCTTATTCCACAACTGATCCCAGTCGCTTTCAGACCAAGTAAAGAGGTTGCGAGCCACAAAATCCGTCTTATCGGCAAGCCCATTGTCAATGGCGCCCAAACGCGCACGGGCAACAAGCCCATCAGAGCCTTCAATGCCTGTCACATGAGCCGCTTTTGTCGCAAGAGGCAAGGTAAAGTTTCCTAGACCACAGAAAAAGTCCGCCACTTTGTGCTCTGGGTGCACATCGAGTAAACGCACAGCGCGCCCCACCATCACTTCGTTGACGGCAGGATTCACCTGTGTGAAATCGGTTGGCTTAAAGACAATACGCACGCCAAATTCGGAAAGCGTCAGGGCGAGCTTTTTTCCGTCTTCAGGGAGCACGGGGTAAACGCTGTCTGGCCCTTTGGGCTGTAACCAAATAGCAGCATTATGTTCTCGACCAAAGGAGAGCAGTTTTTCCATATCGCTTGCGCTCGGCTCATCGAGGGTACGGAAAACAAGCGCCGTATGGCCGTCGCCACCCACTGCAATTTCAATCTGCGGCATACGCTGAGAAATAGAGAGCGAGGCGACTAATTCACGAAACGGAATCAACATGTCGCACACATTCTTCGTGAGAATGTGGCACTCACGCATATCTGCGACATAGGAAGAACTTTTTTCATGAAAGCCAACCAGCACGCCACCCTTTTTTTCAACGTTACGCACCGTCAAGCGAGCACGGTGACGATAGTGCCACGTGGGACCGACAATAGGCGTCAGGATGTTTTCGGGTTTGACTTTGCCAATATGCCAAAGCGTATCGAGCATCACACGTTCTTTAAACGCGACTTGAGCGCGGGGCTCCAAGTGTTGCATAGCGCAACCGCCACAGCTCCCTGGTCCATGACCGAAATTCGGGCAACGTGGCTTCACACGCATCACGCTTTCGTTAAACACTTCAGTGACGCGGCCCATTTCAAAGCTGGGCTTATTGCGAATGCGCTCATAGGTGACACGCTCACCGGGGAGCGCACCTTCAATGAAGGCGACCTTGCCGTCGTTATAGGCCACGCCGCGACCTTCTTGGTCGAGGCGCAACACATCCACTGTGAACTTATCGGGCGTTTTATTCTGTCTTCTTGCCATAGGGGGTCTCTTTAGCAAAAGTTATTCCAAAGGGCGCGCACTTTACCGCGTCCCATAAAAACACAAAGAGGGCCGAAATTCGATTTCTGGTCCCTCCACTGTGTTAGGTTCGGAAGATTAGCACAGGAGACTAACCTTCCGCTTGGTCAATTCGATTAACGAGGCAAGAATTGCATCGGATCAATCGGACGACCTTTTTCACGCACTTCAAAGCGAAGCGCGCTCTGGCCACCATCAGTGCCCATTTCGGCAATCTTTTGGCCAGCACGCACACGGGTACCACTAGCCACCGTGATGCGATCGTTATTACCGTAAGCGGTCACCAAGGTGGGCGAATGCTTCACGATAACCAAGTTACCGTAGCCCTTCACCACGCCCACAAAGAGCACTTCACCGTCAGCGGCAGCAACCACTGCGTCGCCCTTGTTACCCGCGATGTCTAAACCTTTACCGTTGGCCTTGTAGTCAGAGACAACCTTGCCCTTCACCGGCCAGCTCATGCGAGAAGAGCTCGTTGTGGAGCTAGTTGCGCTCGAAGCCTGGGACTTAGCTGCCGCTACGGCAGAAGCCGTGGCAGCGGTTGCAGCTGCCGCTGCGTTTTGCGTTGCTTGCTGAGTCTGCGTCTTCGCATTCTGTGCAGCCGTCGTGGCCTTATCGCGAGCGTTCAACACGTCACTCGTCACGGTTTCCGTACGAGCAGTGGCAGGCGTTGCCGCTGAAGGCACTGCGATCGGCGTCACGCGCACATCAGAAGGCGTATCGTCGTAGGCCTGGCGCACCGTGTTCGTGAGCGCTAACTGCTGACCCACGCGAAGTTGCGTCGGATCGGAAATGTTATTCAACTGCTTGAGTTCATCAACCGACAGACCATGACGCAAAGCGATGCTGTAGAGCGTATCGCCACGTTGCACGGTATAGGTTTTGCCAGAAGCTAAACTAGCACGGCGCTGTGCTTCAGCGTCAATCAAAGCCTTTTGAGCACTGCTCGGCTGAGCATAGGTCGACTTATCCACGACCGTTGCTGGCTTATGGGGAGTGGTGGAACAACCCGCCACCACAACAACAATAGAACTAACCACAGTAAGCCAGAGTAAGGGCTTCTTCATCCTACAATCCTTCCTTATTTTGCGCTGGTAGATTCGGAAAGTGGCGCGTGCATCCACCCTCCGACCATATCAATTTCTTTGTGAGCGGTTAAATCGATTTGCATTGGCGAGACAGACACATAACCGTGGCTGGTCGCCCAGAAATCGGCCCCCTCTTTGTCATCCTCAGGACGACCTGCGGCTCCCATCCAGTAAATAGGGAAGCCACGGGGGCTCATTTCTCGTATTACTGGCTCTGCAGCCATTCGTTTTCCTAAACGCGTACTCCGAATGCCTTGCAAAGCAGAAAGAGGCATATTGGGAATATTAACGTTTAATAAGACCGGATGGGGGTAATCTGAGGACTCTAAATAGCGTTCGATAACAATTTGTGCCACTCTTGCAGAGCTTTCTAATTCGCTCCACCCTTTGTCGAGCTGAGAAAACGCAAAAGAGGGAATCCCGATCATATAGCCTTCAATGGCTGCAGCGACCGTGCCCGAGTACATCGTATCGTCACCCATATTAGCGCCACAGTTAATCCCAGAGACTACGATATCGGGCATTTCGGAGAGTAACCCTCGCAGTGCCAAATGTACGCAATCGCTAGGCGTCCCACTCACCACGTAGAGATTATCCCCCTCGATATGATCCACCGTCAGCGGTCGATTGAGTGTGAGGGAGTTTGATGCGCCTGAGTGGTTACTTTCAGGGGCTACAACAGTTACGCGACCAAAACGGCTCATCGCTTTTGCTAAAGCTTGAATCCCTGGAGCGCGATAACCATCGTCGTTGGAAACCAAAATATGCATGTCTTTGAGTGTCTCGAAAAAGTATCGATTTGAGTAGTTCCAGAATCTTAGCACGATGCCTGCAACCACTTGATAATCCAAGGAAAAATTTATGTTTCACCGAATGGCTGAATCCGACTAATTCGTGAGGATTAGGTCAAATGAAACCAATTTTTTATTTGATATAAATCAAATTTAAAGCCGATATTAACGTTTCTTATTTGAGGCTTAAACACAAACAGAAAATTTCACAGTAATATTTCTCTCACCAGGAAACTCCATCGTCGCTATGTTGCGAAGAGGTCTGCGACTGACGAAGGCTTTTGTTAGGTCATGCTTGGACGATCTAACAAAATTTGTTTCACTGTAAGCTTTTAACGGCATGCACTAACAGGGTTGCATGCCGTTTTTTATGCGTTTTTCGCGCGCAAATAAAAAGAGGAAGCTCTTTTCGTAAGAAACTTCCTCTTTCGCGTGAAACGCAATCGCTCTACGGTTAGATGAACTGCGCAACCACGATACCCGCGATCAAGAGCGGCACATTAAAGGCCATAAAGGTCGGCACGCAAGTGTCCCAAATATGGTTGTGCTGACCATCTGCATTCAACCCACTCGTTGGCCCTAAGGTACTATCCGAAGCAGGCGAACCCGCGTCACCCAAAGCGCCAGCAATCGTCATCAAAAGGATGGTTGCTGGTACGGAGAAGCCCACGGCAGCGCAAAGCGGCACATAGATCACCGCGAGAATAGGCACCGTCCCAAAGCTCGTCCCAATCCCTATCGTCACTAAAAGCCCAATGAGCGTAATGATCGTGGCGGCGACCCACTTGCTTTCACCAATCAAAGGCACAACACTTTCCACGAGAACGGGAACCGCATTTGTCCCTTTCAAAATGGCCGCATAACCACCAGCAATCAACATCACGAAAGCAATCAAGCCCATCATGGAGATCCCGCTAGAGATGTGTTCATCGAGCTTATCAAAGCGGAAGGCTCCACCGATAAACATCACAATCAAGCCCACCAAGGCTGCAAGCGGGAGCGACTCCAAGGTCAACTGAACGACAACGGCGATCAGAATCGCTAAGAGCGTCACGATGTGCTTCTTATTAAACGAGAGATCCTCTTCTTGCATCACATTTTCTGTGCCCGGCATCGCGATGTCTTTGTAGGTACGAGCGCGGCCATAGTAGAAAACGGCCAACACCAAACCAGCCAACATTGCGAGACCGCCGATCCACGCCACAGACGCGACATCAGAAACCGTCACGGGCATACCGTTAGAGGTCATATTGTCTGCAACGATACCCTGGAAGATAAGCCCGAAGCCCACAGGCAAAGAGATATAAGGAGCTGTTAAACCAAAGCCTAACGCGCAAGCCACTGCACGGCGGTCAAGCTTCATTTTGTTCATCAGCGAGAGAAGTGGCGGAATTAAGAGAGGGATAAAAGCGATATGCACTGGAACAACGTTCTGCGACAAGCAGGCGATAAACGCGATGATGAAGCAGAAAATTTTTGGTTTCATCCCGACACGACGACCAATCCAGCGCACCAACATCTGCATCAACCCTGTCTGGGCAATGGCAACAGCAAAGGTGCCTAACAAAATGTAGGAGAGCGCGGTTGTGGCATTGGAACTAAAACCGTTGGAGAGAATTTCCATCGATTTCGTGAGACCCAACCCACCGCTCAACCCTGCAGAGAGTGCGGCGATAATCAAGGCAATCAACACGTTGACCTTGGCTAAACACAACACGCAGAGCAAGACCACGGAAATAATAATCGGATTAAGAAGTAACTCCACGATAACTCCTGACTCAGGCGTAAAAAAGAGGGATGTTTGCTAGAGCGGCAAACTTTTTTGGGGAATATAAAAAATTATGTGCTAAAAGTAATCCGTTCGGGGGATTCTGAGGGCGTTTTTTTGCACTCTAGGCAATTTCTCTTAGCGGTTTACGTGAAGCGACTTCTCGAAAATAGGCAATAAAAAAGAGAGCTAGATCACTCTAACTCTCTTTCCTGGAATTTGGTCGGGGCGGCGGGATTCGAACTCGCGACCCCTTGCACCCCATGCAAGTGCGCTACCAGGCTGCGCTACGCCCCGAAAGACCATAAGTATATAGGAATCTTGACTAAAAAGAAAGATTCTTCTCGAACAATACCAACTTTATGGGATATTCAAGAGCCTTCTTTTCTGCCACTTCGCATTCCTTCCCGAAGCGAATTATTCTTCATCATCCTCAGCAGCTTCGCTCTTTTTGTTGCGAACCTTGCTCGGATTAATGATCAATCCCTTAGGAATCAAGTTGTCACTGACGCGATTCGAGAGCAACGTCGACGGATGGAATACCACCACGCGACGGTCATCAATCATCACAAGCTCGCCAGTTCGCAGATTGCGACCTGGGCGAGACTTCTTATCGCGCACCATAAAGTTCCCTAGCCCCGGTAATTTCACCGTTGCGCCAGAGGTCAAGGCATCAACAACTTCATTAAAAAACGTATCCACCATCTGCGCAGAGATTTGGCGGTCTAAAGAAAGATTAGAAGCCAAGCTCTCGATGAGGTCGGCTCGGGTCAATGTAGCGGCAACAACTGCTCTTGCTGGCGTTTTATCGACAGTCATAAATTGCAATTAACAGTAAGAGGGTTCAACAACAAATAATCTCTTTGGCCTTCGAAGAGGCCCCTTTTTCAAGAGACCTCTTTGCAATAGGCCCTTTTTCTTAGCTACGCAGACGAGCGCCCACAAGTGTGAGAGCTTCGACGATACCTTGCACAGCCGCATCAGCGTCCTGTTCGGAAAGCGCTTCTTCCGAAGTCGACACTAATTCGAGTGTAAAGGCCAAGGACTTTTCATCCTTATGTTCGCCGTCTGTTGGGCGATACAAGTCAAAGAGACGAATATCGCTGACAGGCGCCGTACGCACGTCGCCCAAACGAGCTTTTTGCATAGCGTTAAAGAGCGTCTGCACTTCCATATCCGCAGGTACCACCACGGCAATATCACGGCGCATCGGCTGGAATTTGCTCACTGGCGTGTAGTGCGGCACATAAACCGAGCAGATCGGAGCCACATCAATTTCAAAGACGACTGGCGAGTGCGGTAAATCATAGGTCTGCGCTAAGCGGGGATGCAATTCACCAATCACACCAACGCGACGTTCACCCACGTAAATCGCGGCAGAACGACCCGGGTGGAAAGCGGGAATCTCTTCGCGCACAAAACGTGCATGAAGTGGTGCCACCAAACGTTCCACATCACCCTTCACGTCAAAGAAGTCAACGCGACGGGCAGGTTCGCCCCACTGAGGATCGTTCACATCACCGTAAGCCAAGCCCGCAATACGCTGCGGCTGGTTGATCCCCTTCACAGACCAAGGACCATCATTGATGGTAGGATCTGGCAAGAAGACGCGGCCCAATTCAAAAATGCGCACGCGTTCGGCCTTGCGGTTCAAGTTGTACTTGAGAATGTCGACCAAACTGCCGATCATTTGTGTTCTCATCACCGACAACTGCGAGACGATCGGGTTCAACAATCGAATCGGGTGCTCGTTACCCGCGAAGTCCTTTTCCCAGACTTCTGGCACGAAGGAGAAGTTGATCAATTCCTGATAACCCAAGCCCGCCATTTCACGACGCAAATCGTGACCAGAGCGAGAATCTTCGCGAGCAGCCTTCATCGCGATACGAGCAAGTGGCGGACGATCCGGCAACTTTTCGTAGCCATAAAGACGAGCCACTTCTTCGATCAAATCTTCTTCAATTTCAATGTCAAAACGATAGCTCGGAGACTTCACCGTGAAGACTTCACCATCAAAGCGGTATTCAAAGCCTAAGCGCTTGAAGGTGTTTTCCATCGCTTCCACAGGGATATCGATACCCACCACCTTACGGCAGCGAGCCACACGCATTGTCACTTCAGAGCGTTGCGGCAAATTGATAATCTGGTCATCAACGGGACCCACCTTCGTTTCGGGCGTGCCACAGATATCGAGCACCAAACGCGTCACATATTCCATGTGTTCGACGTTGCTACCGAAGTCCACGCCACGCTCGAAGCGGTGAGCCGCATCGGTAGAGAAGTTGAGACGGCGGCAACGACCCTGAATGCTCACAGGGTGCCAGAAGGCCATTTCGATAAAGAGATCGGTGGTGTCTTCAGAAATTGCAGAAGCTTCGCCCCCCATAATGCCAGCGATGCATTCAGGACGATCCCCATCACAAACCACGCCATAGTAAGGGGTGAGTTCGATCGTTTGTTCATTCAACAACTTCACCTGTTCGCCTTCGCGAGCCCAACGAACCGTCAAATGATCAGACTCGAGCTTCTTCAGGTCGAAGAAGTGCGAGGGACGACCAAGTTCAAGCATGGCGTAGTTCGAGATATCCACCAAGGCGGAAATATGACGAAGACCAGCGGCTTCCAAGCGGCGCACCATCCAATCAGGGGTCTTGGCTTTAGCATTCAAGCCACGAATTACGCGACCCGCAAAGCGACCGCACAAGTCAGGAGCTTCCACCTTCACGGGGAGTTTGCACTCGCAGGTCGGGGCCACTGGCGTCATTTCTGGCAACTTCAAATCAGCGCCCGTTGCAGCGTGCAAGTCACGAGCCACGCCGATAAGCGACAATGCGTCACCACGGTTCGGCGTCAACTTGATTTCAATACGCGCATCATCAAGGTGGGCATATTCGCGGATATTCATCCCAACAGGGGCATCATCCGGGAGAATCCACAAACCATTGTGATCTTCACTCGTACCCAATTCGCGAGCCGAGCAAAGCATCCCGAAGGAGAGCTCACCACGCAACTTCGATTTCTTAATCTGGAAACCACCAGGTAATTCAGCACCAATCAAAGCGCAAGGCACTTTGATTCCAGCGCGCACATTGGGCGCACCGCAAACGATTTGGAGCAATTCGCCAGTGCCAGCGTTCACTTCGCACACATGCAAGTGATCAGAATTTTCATGATCGCGACAAGAAACCACCTCAGCGACCACCACTCCCGTAAAATCGGGGGCAAGGCGAGTGACTTCTTCCACTTCAAGGCCAGACATGGTCAACGTTTCAGCTAACTCTTCAGTGCTCAACGCTGGATTCACATACTGACGAAGCCATTCTTCAGTAAACAGCATAATTTTTTCCTCTGTTCAGTCAATGCAGATCGAGATTAGTTGAACTGACGCAAGAAACGCAGATCACCCTCAAAGAACAAGCGCAAATCGTCAATGCCGTAGCGCAACATCGTCAGGCGTTCCAGGCCCGAGCCAAAGGCAAAGCCAATATGCTTTTCAGGGTCTAAACCAAAGTTGCGAACGACGTTGGGATGCACTTCACCTGCACCCGAAATTTCGAGCCATTTGCCCTTGCGCGGGCCACTCGTGAACATCATGTCCACCTCCACGCTCGGTTCCGTGAACGGGAAGTAGCTAGGACGGAAACGCACCACCAAGTCGTCCGTTTCAAAGAAACGACGCAGGAAGTTGCTGTAAACGCCCTTCAAGTCCGTGAAGCTCACATCGTCACCAATCCAAAGACCTTCGACCTGATGGAACATCGGGGAGTGCGTTGCGTCAGAGTCCACGCGATAGGTACGGCCCGGCGCAATTACCTTGATCGGTGCTTCATGCGTACGGGCATAGCGCACCTGCATCGGAGAAGTGTGCGGGCGCAACGGCAAGGCACGGTCTTCTTCGTCCTTACGATCCACATAGAACGTATCCTGCATCGAACGGGCAGGATGGTTAGGAGGATTGTTGAGGGCGGTAAAGCTAAACCAATCGCTTTCAATTTCAGGACCATCAGCCACCTCAAAGCCGATGGAGCGGAAAATCTCTTCGATACGAATCCAGGTACGAATCACTGGGTGGATACCGCCAGCACTGCGAGCACGACCAGGTAAGGTCACATCGATCGCTTCGCTTGCCAACTTAGCGGCAAGCGCGGCATCAGCGATTTGCTGACGACGAGCGTTCAAAGCTTCTTCAATCGCGGTGCGAGCCTGGTGAATCTGCTGACCACGGGTGCGACGTTCTTCGGGGGAAAGTTTCCCTAATTCTTTGGACATCAACGTGACGACGCCCGTTTTGCCAACGTAGCGAGCCTTTGCATCTTCAAGTGCAGCAGCTTGTTCGGCCTTGGCAAAATCCTGTCGAGCGGACTCAACAAGTTCAGTAAGATCCTGCATAGTAAATATTCCGACAACGTTAAATCATAAATGCCGCTCTCTGCTCTTCATAACTCAGCACGAAATCCTGAAGTACTTCAAGCTCTCTGTGCCCATTCATCACAAGCGGAAAAACGGCGTCAATCCTGTTCTTCTCAATACTCTCTATCGCAAAAAACCTGCCAGAGAGGAAAGAACTTAAATCAAAAGAGAGGAAACCCCCTCTACTCATTCAAATGCTCTCGAACCTCACTACCCCCAAAAGTCACCTCTTCAAGGGGTGAGGAATTTTTTATTTTACAACGAAAATAGCAAAATCGGGGAACTTTTTCCCCTATTTATCACCTACTTAGGTCAAAATACCCAATTTTAGGATAAAAAAAAGAGAGACCCAGATTGAATCTCTCTTTTCTTTTGCTGCAGTAGAAGAAAAAGGATTGCTCTCTTTTTCTTCTGGCTACTCACTTCAGAGAAGTGGATTAGCCCTTGATCTGAGCAACAAGAGCGGCAAAGCCGTCCTTGTCATACACAGCCATATCAGCAAGAACCTTACGGTCCAAAGCGATACCCGCCTTGCGCAAACCGTTCATGAAAACGGAGTACGTCAAGCCGTTAGCGCGCGTACCAGCGTTGATACGAGCAATCCAGAGACGGCGGAACACGCGCTTCTTGTTGCGACGGTCACGGTAGGCGTACTGACCAGCACGCATAACGGCCTGCTTAGCAACACGGAAAACGTTGTTACGACGGAGGCTGAAACCCTTAGAAAGGGCAAAAATCTTCTTATGACGGGCACGAGCCGTCACTCCACGCTTAACTCGGGGCATTCTCTATTCTCCTATTACGCGTAAGGCAACATGCGACGCACAGATGCCAAATCCGATTCATGGATATCAACCATACCACGGAGATGACGCTTGTTCTTAGTCGTACGCTTCGTGAGAATATGACGCTTCGTAGCGTGGGCACGCTTGATCGAGCCACTAGCGCGCGGCTTAAAACGCTTAGCAGCGGCGCGCTTGGTTTTCATTTTCGGCATTTGCCGTTACCTCATTATTATATGAACCAGAGGCGCTTTCCCAGAATGGAAAGACTTCTTTAGCCCATGATCCACTTGTTATCCGAAAAAGTACTCGACTGAAAGTTCAGGGAGTACTTTTTCAGGGAAAAAGCAGAGTGTACCTCAAAAAAGAGAACTCTGCACAAAATTATTTCTTCTTTTTAGGAGCCAGAACCATAATCATCTGTCGCCCTTCAAGCTTAGGCTGATGTTCAACCTGTGCAATCTCGTCGAGCTCAGTACGAATACGATTCATCAACTCCATACCGAAATGCTGATGTGCCATTTCGCGACCACGGAAACGCAACGTCACCTTGGCCTTGTCGCCATCGGTTAAGAAACGCACCAGGCTGCGAAGCTTCGTCTGGAAGTCGTTTTCGTCGGTCACCGGGCGGAATTTCACTTCCTTAACCTGGATAACCTTCTGACGCGCCTTGGCTTCTTGAGCCTTCTTCTGTTCCTGGTAACGGAACTTGCCGTAGTCCATCAAACGACAAACTGGCGGTTGCGCATTCGGGGCAACTTCCACCAAGTCCACGTCGGCTTCTTCAGCCATACGCAGGGCTTCACTGGTTCGAACAATACCGATCTGGGCGCCATCGACGCCTGTCAGTCGGACCTCAGGGACTCGGATCTCATGATTGATCCGATGCTTACGATCTTGTGCTATGACTCTACTCCTAAAAAAGTAAATATTCTTGCCGTGCGTTTTTAGTGAGCAAACGCGGCACGCGTGGCATTTTCTTCAACGATCATGTTGAGAAAGTCCTCAACCTTCATTACGCCGAGATCCTTACCACCGCGCACGCGGACGGCAACCGTACCAGCCTGTTTTTCCTTATCCCCAACAACGAGGATGTAAGGAATCTTTTGCAGGCTCAATTCGCGAATTTTATAGTTAATCTTCTCACTACGCAAATCAGATTGCACACGAATTCGCGCATTGTGCAATTTTTGCGCCACTTCCTTGGCGTAATCCGACTGAGCATCAGTGATGCTTGCAACAGCCACCTGAATCGGAGCCAACCAGGTCGGGAAAGCGCCAGCGAAGTGTTCGATCAACATGCCAATCCAGCGTTCCAAGGAACCCAAGATAGCACGGTGCAACATCACAGGAACCTTGCGGGTGTTATCTTCAGCGACGTATTCAGCGCCTAAGCGGCCAGGCATCTGGAAGTCGACCTGAATCGTACCGCACTGCCAGGAGCGACCCAAGCAGTCCTTCAAGTGGTATTCCACCTTAGGACCGTAGAAAGCGCCTTCGCCTTCAAGGATGTCGTACTTGATACCCAAGTCTTCCAAAGACTGCATCAAAGCGCGTTCAGCCTTATCCCAGGTTTCATCCGAACCGATACGCATCGCTGGACGAGTAGCCACCTTGTAGGAAATATCCGTAAAGCCAAAGTCCTTATAGACCTGAGCCACGAGGCGGGTAAAGGCTTCGCATTCAGAGAGAATCTGGTCTTCCGTACAGAAGATGTGACCATCGTCCTGCGTGAAGGCGCGGACACGCATCATACCGTGCAAGGAACCAGACGGTTCGTTACGGTGGCACTGACCGAATTCACCCAATCGGAAGGGAAGATCACGGTAGCTGCGCAAATCGGAATTGAAGAGCTGGATGTGACCCGGGCAGTTCATCGGCTTCAACGCGTAGTAGCGGTTTTCCGATTCCGTCGTGAACATGTTTTCACGATACTTGGCCCAGTGACCAGAGCGTTCCCACAAGGAACGATCCAAAAGCTGAGGAGCCTTCACTTCCTGATAGCCGTTGTCCTGATAGACACGGCGCATATATTGTTCGACAACCTGCCAAATGGACCAGCCTTTGGCGTGCCAGAAAATCATCCCTGGAGCTTCGTCCTGGAGGTGGAAGAGATCCAATTCCTTACCCAAACGACGATGGTCGCGCAATTCTGCTTCTTCGAGCATCTTCAAGTAAGCAGCCTGATCTTCCTTGTTAGCCCAAGCCGTACCGTAGATACGCTGAAGCATTTCGTTATTGCTATCACCACGCCAGTAGGCGCCAGCAACCTTCATCAACTTATGGACTTTCAAGCGACCCGTGCTCGGCACGTGAGGGCCACGGCAAAGGTCAATGAAGTCGCCTTGACGGTAGAGAGAAATCACTTCACCCTGTGGGATAGAGCCGATAATTTCAGCCTTGTAGTGTTCGCCCATGTTCTCAAAGAACTTCACCGCCTCGTCGCGCGGCATTTCAGAGCGTTCCACCGGAAGGTCTTGCTTGACGATTTCGTCCATACGTTCTTCAATCGCCTTCAAGTCTTCGGGCGTGAAAGGACGCTTGTAGGAGAAGTCGTAGTAAAAGCCGTTTTCGATAGCCGGCCCAATCGTCACCTGAGCTCCAGGGAAGAGTTGCTTCACAGCCTGAGCCATCAAGTGAGCGGTGGAGTGGCGCAAGAGTTCAAGCGCTTCAGGATCGCGCCCCGTGATAATGCTCACCTTCGCATCGTGATCAACCACAAAAGACAAGTCCACCAAGCGGTCATCTACGCGACCAGCCAAAGCGGCTTTAGCTAAACCTGCGCCAATATCTGCAGCCACTTGTGCTACGGAAACTGGACCTTCAAATTCTCGTTTGGAACCGTCGGGTAACGTAATTGCAACCATTTTTGAGACCTCGATCGAATGTAAATACAAAAAAAGCGCGGACATGAGCCGCGCTTTTTTGTCTGAGTTGTTGTGACAATACTCCGCCCACGCCCTCTGTCATTAAAGAGAGGGGGTCGCTGTTCGGATAGCTTCAAAAGCACACATCATCAACAAACCCTATATGAATTCTGGTAGGCACAATTGGATTCGAACCAACGACCCCCACCATGTCAAGGTGATGCTCTAACCAACTGAGCTATGTGCCTGTCAAGGATTTAATTATGCCGTAAAGTTCGCGAGTTTGCAAATTTTACGACTAGGCGATCCTTGGCACCTTAACCCTTCCGCTTTAGTTTCTTTGCTTTTCTCGGCGCACCCAGCCGGAAGACCGACTAGGGGCGCCATTGAGAAAATCAGGAAAAAATTCTGGTAGGCACAATTGGATTCGAACCAACGACCCCCACCATGTCAAGGTGATGCTCTAACCAACTGAGCTATGTGCCTGCAAAGAAGGAGTAATTATGCCTAATTTTGAGAAAAAATCAAGGGGTACACACAAAAAAATTTAAAAAAGTGGCTTTTCGATCAAAGAAAAACCACTTTTTCTTGTGTGAGAAAGCTTTTGTTTGCCTACACACGACGAGCAGACAAGACGCCTTGCAACTCACGCAGTGCTGCCAAAGAGACATGCAAGCTGTCGACCGATTGAATTTCAATCGTAAAACGCATACGCATATCGGTCTTCTGACGCTGAGAGCTCATGCCAATCACGTGCTGCTTTTGACGCATAAAGATTTCCGAGACATCCTTTAAGAGGCCTGGGCGCTCCTGCGCCACAATCAACACATCAACAGGGTAGACGCTATCGGCGCGCGGTTTACCCCAACTCACTTCAATTAAACGCTCATGGTCTTGCTCAGACATGTTGCGAATATTGGGGCAGTCACAACGGTGAATCGTCACCCCGTGACCTCTTGTCACATAACCAATAATCTCGTCTGGCGGAACCGGGTGGCAGCAACGGGCTAACTGAGTAAGAAGCGAGTCCACCCCGACCACTAGCACGTCACTCTTTTCCTTACTGGGGCGGGATGCCTTCACCTCCACCACTTCGGGTTCAGGTTCAACAGGTTTCGGAGGTTGTACGGCCGTTGCTAGCGCTTGCGGAGAAATTTCTTCCTTTGCGTAAGCTAAGCAGAATTCCTCGACCTTGTCATAACCCAAACGCTTAGCGAGATCTTCAAGTTTGACGGCAGTCTTGCCAAGGCGAGCCAACTCTTTATCAATCTTTTCACGCCCATCTGCCGTGAGCTGAGCAGCTTGCTGCGCATTAAACCACTGGCGCACTTTATTGCGAGTGCGCGGGCTCACCGCATAACCTAACTCTGCAGTTAACCAGTCGCGCGATGGTTGCCCCGTTTTCCCAGCAATAATTTCAACCGTTTGTCCCGTCTTGAGCGAGGTGTTGAGCGGTACCATCTGTCCGTCGACTTTCGCTCCACGCGTACGGTGCCCTAACTCCGTGTGCACCTGGTAAGCAAAGTCCACTGGGGTAGCGCCACGAGGCAACTCTAAGACTCGTCCCTGTGGCGTCAAAACGTAAACATGATCCCCTTCAATCGCCTCAGGGGACTGCTCTGCAGAAGCAGAGCCACGCTTCATATCCGTACTCCAAGCTAAGAGTTGGCGAAGCCAAGCCACACGATGCTCTTCTGCTGAGGTTGCCCCATTGGAATTCCCCGCTTCTTTATAGCGCCAGTGTGCTGCCACCCCTAATTCAGCAAATTCATGCATCGCTCGAGTGCGAATCTGAATTTCCACGGGGCGGTCTTGCGCATCGGTCACTACCGTATGCAAAGACTGATAGCCATTGGGTTTGGGTTTAGCAATATAGTCGTCATACTCTTTGCTCAACACGGGATAGTGCTTTTGCACGATAGAGAGTACTTGGTAGCATTGTTCCACCGTTTCCACAATGATTCGCACAGCTCGCACGTCAAAGAGCTGATCAAAGCGCAAGTGTTTGCGCTGCATCTTCTTCCAGATGGAGTAGATGTGCTTCGGGCGACCGCTAATTTCTGCGGAAATATTGTTTTCGAGAAGCAATTGGCGAATATTCGCCACCGCTGCTTCCATTGACTTGAGGCGGTCTTCACGAGACTCATCGAGCTGGTGAGCAATGTCGTGATATTCTTCTGGGCGCGTCAAACGAAGCGAGAGATCCTCGAGCTCCCACTTTAACTGCCAAATCCCCAAGCGATTAGCAAGGGGGGCATACACTGCAAGCGTATTTTCGCCATATTTAGCACCCACAGGGGAAACTTCTTGTACGAGCCATCGCAAGGTTTGCAAGCGGCTAGCAAGCTTCAAGAGCACCACGCGTAAGTCATTACACATGGCGATGAGCATCTTACGCATGACTTCTGCCTGATTGGAAGACTGCTCATCTGTCGTATCGTTTCGGGTCACTTCCGAGAGGCGGGTGACGCGATTTAATTCCTGTACGAGACGATTGACTGACTCTCCAAAACTTTTTTCAATCCAATCGCCAGAATTCTGAATGATGCTCGGCACCATAAAAAGATAAGCCGCAGCCAAAAGTTCAGGATCGTCCTTCACTTCTCGCAATATCGACACCATGGCATCAGCATGCTCTAGCGCAGACTCTCCCGTATCCAAGGCGACATCCTTGTAGAGTGGTTCAACCAGACGTCTGGCTAGACCCACATCCAGGGTTGCTTCCATGTGATCCTCCTCGCCACTTTTATTCTTTCTTTACTTTGTTTTCCTAACGCGGGCAGACGAGAAAGCGTTGAGCTTTTCTCGTGCCTAATTCACCTCCTGAGAGCGACGCATTTTTCTCCCTAAAAAGGTGAATTGATCAATGTCTGCCTATTTTAACAATCTTCTTCTCATCAATTAGGCAGAAACCACATCACGCATTTGTGCGCTTATGCAAAAAAGAGCCCAGAGCTTTGGTTCCTAAGATTTCTTAGCAATTATTCTGCTCTGGGATCTTTTTCTTTCATGGGGCGCTTAGAACGTCATATAAAACGTTCCCATCACCTCCCGGCTTCTTCCACCCTCTGTGTCGTAACCCAATCCCGCATTTACGCCAAGATCCCCATAAGGAGTATGAAGTTGCAAACCGAGGTTATAGCGGCCTTCATAACGAGCAAGGGTTCGTGCGCGTGTCGAGGCCGAAGCCCCTCTCGCGCTCGAAGTGAGCCGGGTATCGCGAGAGCCCACGTAAGCAAAGCCTTCCAGTGCTGTTCTGAGGGTCAGCGCATAGCTTTCCCCTGCGGTGGCTAGACGCGTCGCTAACCCAACCGCACCTTCTAAGCGCCCCAGGAGTTGTGTTTTTTCCTTCACTGCGAAAAAATCTTCCCCGTTGACTTTGATATTGTATTTCGCCCCTTTCTCCCAAAGCAGAGAGCCACCCAACTTAGACCAAAGTTGCGTTTGAGGCAAAAGCTCTGTACTCGAATCTAAGCGCGCGAGTCCCACCTGCATCATGGTGCGTGTGATATCGTCGCTTTCCACTTTGAAGAAGGGATAAGGCACATCAACCATATCATTGGCCACTGATGCCCCTGCTGATAGAACCCACCAGCGGTTCGGTACATTCTCGGCCACAGCCCAATAACCGCGTGCCGTTACCATATCCGAGTCCCCCGCCCAAGGAAGGTCGGAGGAAGAACGGTTGACCAACCGAATAGCGCTGTTGCTATAGGCAAGACGCACCCCCCAACGCTTCATCCCACTCTCATAATCGCGATCAATGGAGAGTTCAAATCCAGTGGACTCACGCTGAATATCGGTGCTGTAGCGTACCATTTGACCGTCTTCGACAGTGTAGCCATCGGTGCGGGCCTTGCCTCCAAAAATACTCACTTGTACGGGCTGGTTAAAACTAGGAATTGTGGGCCTCTTAAAGCCTGACTCCTCTGGCTCCTCAACTAAGAGTCCGTTCTCAAACTTCACTTTGGGACCCTTCAACTCATTTTTGAGGGGGTTCCCCTTCCCGACAAGCGCATAGCGCATCACCTCTTCACCAAAAGTCGTCATAAAGTCTTGAGCACTAAACCCAAGGCTACGGCGCATGGCAAGTTGCGTACCAAGAGAAATCCCTTTGAGCGACATTTCTTCGAGCTCAATCGTCCACATATTAGGCGTGATAAGCGCACTTCTAAGCTGATGTTGTGTGTTGCTTGAATTTGCGGAAAGCGCGTAAGTATGAAGCGCTGTGGCAAGCTCTGCATAGGGACCATACGCAGTCCATGGATGTGGCGTTGCCCAAAGCGTATTGCCTTTCACGGTGACATGACCGAAAAAGAGCCCATCGCTGTCGTCAGAGGGGCGAGCTGTGAGCGTAATATTGTCAACGCCTAAAATTTGCGCACCCTCTTCCCAATCAAAAAGCTTGATATCGCCTTCATCAAAAAGCGTGGATGGCTCTACGGTATAGAGAAAAACCCCAGAGCCTTCGTTAAATTTCACTGTGGCACCACGCTTCACTCTCAATCGGTTTTGATCGTCTAAATTGACAATCAAAAAGCCGTTTTGTCCAAAGATAAGGCTCGCATTCCCGTTGAGATCCGCCTCAGTCATTTGCCCAAAGCGAAGGCGAGCAGAGGGGCCTATAGCCAGTGAATCCGCGAGCGTTAGTGCATTAGCTCGACGACTGTAATGAGCAAAAGGCATTTGTCCTGGGTAGTCTTCGTCATAGATTGAGGCTTGCGCACTAAACCACACCAGCCCCATGGACTGGTCGTAGAATTCTTGTGCACTCAACTCATGGTTGGCGTAAACCGTGCTAGTAAGACCCGTTGCGTAATAGCGAACACCTTCGAGGTTAGCTTTTTGCAAAAGCAACTGTGGTGCCATCGCAGACATTATGATTGCGGGATCATCTTCTCTAAAAAGATTTTTTGAAGGATCACTATAAGGAGTCACAAAATCAATACAGGCCAGCTCTTCTGGGTTCATCTGAAAAACAAACGTCGGATTTCCTCCCATAGGGTCTCCCCAATCGTCATCCTGGTTGTAGTCTTTTAGTGCGACTCGATAAGATTCTCCGTTCTGTTGCACCGTGTACATGGCGTTCGGAAATTCAAAATGAAGGTTCTCCAAAGAGAGGGTACTACATTGGGTACTCGCAAATGCTAACCCAAGGGCGTGCCAGAGCAAGCGATGTGAAAATCGCATGACAGGGCTCCTCTAAAAAAATAAAAATTTTGACTAGTCTTCAGGGGTTGTTGCCTAGCCAAAAAAGTGACAAAAAAATACCGCCGGAAGCAAAAAAAAGGGTGCTTACAGCGGTTATTGAATAGGTCTAAATGACCGTCGGTTGGCAATGGGTCCAAAAAACGAGAAAAGTTCTAGTTCTTTAACGAATGAATCGGCGCAGGAATGCGTCCACCCAATTGGACAAAGCGCGTCGCGTCGCCACCTGGGACGCGAATAATAGCGGCTTCACCCAACAATCCGCCAAAGACAGCCTTATCGCCCACGCTCTTACCTGGAACAGGAATCACGCGAACAGCCGTCGTTTTGTTGTTGATCATGCCAATCGCTGTTTCATCGGCAATCATGCCGGAAATCGTTGCTGCGGAGGTATCTCCTGGAATTGCGATCATGTCTAAGCCCACGGAGCAGACAGAGGTCATCGCTTCGAGCTTTTCAAGCGTCAATGCGCCCGTGCGAGCAGCTTCTTCAATGGAGCTATCTTCAGAAACGGGAATAAAGGCACCAGAAAGCCCCCCCACGTGAGAAGAGGCGAAAACTCCACCCTTTTTCACAGCGTCATTCAGCATAGCGAGCACTGCAGTCGTACCAGGAGCTCCAATCGAAGAGAGCCCCATTGACTTGAAGATTTCCCCGACGCTATCGCCCACGGCAGGAGTCGGAGCAAGCGAAAGATCCGCAACGCCAAAGGGTAAATCAAGTGCACGGGCCACATCATTACCGATAATTTCACCCACGCGGGTCACTTTATAGGCCGTTTGCTTAATTACTTCCGCGGCGTCCGTAATGGTGAGGTATTCTCCCTTGGCGGCAAAAGCACGATCAAGCGCTTTTTTCACTACACCAGGACCAGAAACCCCAACGTTAATCACCACGTCAGGTTCACCAACGCCTAAGTAGGCACCAGCCATAAAGGGCACATCCTGGGGAATATTGCAGAAAACGACTAGTTTCGCACAACCAATCGCATCGCGATCTGCCGTTTCATGAGCTACCTTCAAAATCGTTTCGCCCATCAACTTCACGGCATCCATATTGATGCCGGCCTTGGTGGAACCGACGTTAATGGAGGAGCAAATACGATCCGTGCTCGCTAAAGCTTCTGGGAGCGAATCAATCAAATTCTGTTCGCCTGGCGTGATACCTTTTTCGACGAGAGCGCCAAAGCCCCCGATAAAATCAACGCCTACGGTCTTAGCGCAATCGTCCAATACTTTGCAAACGGCAACCATCTGGTCACGCGTAAAGCCTGCACAAACCGTGCCGATCGGGCTAATGGAAATACGTTTATTGACAACAGGCACACCATAGCGCTGACCCACGGCATTGCAGGTTTCCACTAGGCGCTCGGAGTGACGCAAAATCTTGCTACGAACCTTGTAGGCGAAGGTATCAAAGTCATGACTAGCACAGTCAAACAAGTTGATCCCCATCGTCACAGTGCGAACATCCAAGTGTTCGCTACGCAACATATTGATGGTGGAGAGGACTTCACGATCAGTTAACATCACTTTCTCCCTAAATTAGTCCACACGCACGCGATGAATCGCTTCAAAAATATTGGCGTGCTGTACGTTCAAACTGAGGCCCATCGTATGGGCACGTTCTGCCATTACGCTCTTTAAACTGCGGGTATCAACCCCAGCGGGGATACGTACTTCGAGCACCTGCAAACTCTGGCCTTCCTCAATGCGGAAAGCACGCAGTGCTTCAATGTTGATCCCTTGCTCAGCGCAGATATTCGAGAAGACAGCAATGATGTCGTTACGATCCTTACCCCAAATGCTCACTACAAACGGTTCACCTTCCGAGAGTTGCGGAGCATTTTGTTCTTCAAAATCGCGGATGACTAAGGACAGACGGAATTTTTTGGCCTTAAATGCGGTCATCATTTCCAGTTCAATGTTTTCGTTAGACAAACCTTCGGGCTTGTTAACTAAGAAAATACTGGCAAACTGATGGCGCAAGATAGACTGGGTCATTTCTTCGACGTTGCAACCCAATCTGGTCATAGTGGCGGTGGCTGTAGCGATCACCCCTGGCTGGTCGTGGCCGATCACAGCAACAACAATGCTATCTTTATCGAGCATAATTCCTGGTGTCCTTCAGTTAAAAATGAAAAAGGTCTTCTGAAACGCCTCGTTTTCTAAGAGGGTTTCAGAAAGACCTTGCTAAGTCTATCACACTGATACATGAAATATGTCGCAGAGCACCTCTCTTCTAAAGAAGAGCTAATTTAGGATGCCGATCTTTCAGACGTGGAAACGCACGAAAAGCATTGCGTAACGCCTCAAGCGCAGACTCTTCTGGCGTCAAGTGCCGTAGCTCTGCAGCAAGCGTGTTCGTTGCGACAATATCGGCTGGTTCTGTACGCAGATTCCCAGTATTTCGTCTGTCGCTTGAAGGGATATCAGGTGCATCTGTTTCAAGTACCCAACGATCAGCAGGCGACCCTCCCAAGTGACGACGGATTCTTTGACTTCCTTCATAGGTTGCAGCGCCACCGAATCCAAAGTGAAAACCGAGCTTAGCGAAACGGTCAAATTCGTCCTGCGAGCCATTAAAAGCGTGAATAACGCCACCCACAGTGCCAATCCGATTGAGGTACTTGAGAAGGCGCGAGCCACTGCGGCGAATATGCACCGACATGGGAAGCGCATAGCGCTTCGCGATTTTGAGTTGCTCAGCAAAGAACCACTCTTGTTTTTCGTCGTCTAGTGTGCCGACAAAACCATCGATCCCTATTTCCCCAATCCCCACAAAATGCGGATCTTCAAGCGCGTTTGCTACGCGCTTATCTAAAAGGTCAATATCCGAAGCAACCACCTCGGGTGTATCAAGCGGATGAATGCCCAAGGTATAGGAAAGAGAATAGGCATGAGCGATCTCCTCGCAACGATCCCAATCGTTAGGAGCGCCAGCACAAATCACCATATCCACGACACCACGATCGCGCGCCGTTTGGATAAGTACTTCTAAGTCATCATCGAAAACCGACGCCTGTAAATGCGTATGGGTATCTATGAAATACATTGAACCTTCTTCCCTTTCCCGAAACCTTAGAACGTGATTTCCACAAGCTTGCCCTTTTCAAGTCGCACTGCACGGTCGCACTGAGCAGCAAGCGACTCATCATGGGTCACAATCAAAGAGCTTGTTCCGCGACTGCGAGCAAGCGATACAAAGAGTTGGAAGACCGCCTCGGAAGTATCCTTATCTAAGTTCCCCGTGGGTTCGTCTGCCAAAATACAGGCTGGATCCGTCACCATGGCGCGAGCAATGGCCACGCGTTGGCGCTCACCCCCAGAGAGTTGACTAGGCAAATGCGTCAAGCGATGACCTAAACCAACCGCTTCAAGCATTTTCTTCGCTTTTTCGCTAGCAATCCCTCGGTCTTCGCGACGGATCCAAAGCGGCATAGCCACATTGTCGAGCGCCGAAAATTCGGGGAGCAAATGGTGGAATTGGTACACAAAACCTAACGCCTCATTGCGCAATTTTGCGCGAACGTTGCTATTGAGGTGGCTGATATCCACTCCAGCGACCACAATTGAGCCAGCGTTAAATTGATCAAGCCCACCCAACACATGTAATAGGGTAGATTTCCCTGAGCCCGATGCTCCCACAATAGCAACGATTTCACCGCGCTTCACTGCGAGGTTCACATCGTCCAATACTCGCACTTCAGATACGCCATCTTGGTAGAGCTTTTGGACATGTCGAGCAAGGATCACTTCTGCTACTTCATTACTCATAACGTAACGCCTCCGCAGGTTCAGTTCGAGCAGCACGCCAACTTGGATAAATCGTTGCTACCACGCTCAAAATAAAGGAGATTACCGCAATTGGGATAATGTCACTCATGCGCGGATCACTTGGCATTGAAGAGATAAAGTAAACCTCTTTTGGGAGGAACTTCACGCCAAAGAGCTGTTCAATAAAGCCCACAATGGTGCCTACGTTTTCAGCAATCAAAAGCCCAGCAACGACACCCACGCCAACCCCCACTAAACCGACAATGATCCCTTGCAAAATAAAGACCATCATGACAGAGCCTTCCGTCGCACCGAGGGTACGTAAAATCGCAATATCCGATTGCTTTTCCTGCACGGTCATCACCAGTGTTGAGACCAAACCAAATGCCCCAACCAAGACAATCAAAAACAGAATGATACCCATCATGCGCTTTTCAACTTGAACCGCAGCAAACCAGGTGCGATTTTGCTGAGACCAGTCTGAAGCAAAGACCCCCATAGGGAGCATTTGGTTGAGCGCTTCTGCCACAGCAGGCGCATTATTCATATCCTTTAAGCGCAACCTCAACCCTTGAGGACCAGAAGCGCGGAAAAGTGCTTGGGCGTCCTTCAAGTGGATAAGCGCCATGGAGCTGTCGTACTCATAGTGACCTGAATTCATGAGCCCAGCCACGGTAAATTGACGCATCCGAGGCACGATCCCTGCTGGCGTTATGTTACCTTCAGGTACCATAAGAGCCACTTTATCTCCCACCGTGACACCTAAAAGATAAGCCAAATCCTTCCCGAGGATAATGCGAAATTCGCCTCCTTCCAGAGCGTGCAAATTGGGAGTACCAATCAAGTGAGTGCTAATTTCACTCACTTTAGGCTCTTGATCTGGATCGATTCCCTTTACAATTGCCCCACGTACACTTCTACCAGCAGTAAAGAGTCCCTGCCCCTGAACAAAAGGCGCTGAAGAAACGACTTCTGAATTAGCCGAAAGAGCTTTCTCAACATCCTTCCAATCAGGTTGAGCCCCTGCCACTGCTCGAACTTCAATGTGTGGCACAACACTTAACATACGATCACGGACTTCTTTCTGGAAACCATTCATCACAGAAAGTACGATAATCAAAGCCGCCACACCGAGCGCAATAGAGGTGACCGACATCACCGAAATAAAAGACATAAAGCCGTCTTTTCTACGGCCTCGGCGGCCGGCTCGCGTATAGGTAAGACCGATCGTCCATTCAAAGGGAATTTTCACAAACACACCTGTTTAACAGAAAAGTGAAAAAATTTGATTCTCACATTCTACCTATTGATGGGCACAGTACAATGTGAAACCATGTCAAAAGCTTTCATTCTGATTCCAGGTGCACGTCTGCCGAGCGATATTGCCGAAAAGGTTATCGGCACACTCACTGCTGAGCAAAAGACGGCCCTTCTCACGATTCAAGGGGACAATCCCCAATTGGTCACTCAGCGCTTCGATGAGGGGCCATACCGTCGTGCTCCCCATCGTTTGTGGCTTTGGAAAGTTTTGACTCGTGAAGGAGCCTATCCGCGTGAAGCTCCTTGGCATTGGCTATCGTTAGGTGCACGCGAACTCCCTTCGGAATTGTGGTGTCTGTCAGCCTTAAAACTCGATGTGTCAACTCAAACCATTAAGAGTGAAGTGTTACTCTCAGACGAAACCTATTTCGCTGCCTCCATGGCACTTCAAAAAGTCTTGCGAGACTCGAAATTTCAGCTCCAGATGTGGGACGGACGTTGGTTTGTAACGCGCAAAGACAACTATCCTATTGTGAGCGCACCGCTTGAAAGCATTTTAGGACAAAAGTTTTCTTCCGACTGGGTCGTGGGCGAGGCAAAAGATGACCTCTGGAAACTTTTAACCGATTTGCGTGAAGTGCTTCCTCCTGCTGCTCGCGAGGCTGGTATTGACGCTTTTTGGCTTTGGGGTGGTGGACGCGATTGTCGCTTTAATCCCCCAACGCTCGTTCGAAGTGTTGCCTCTAATGACCCTGTCATTCTGGGATGGGCTAACGCTTCTGGTATTTTGAACACTTTTTTAATTTCTGAGAAAAAGGGCTGGCCCGAAGACACAGCACCTGGTGATGTGATTGTGCACTTGAGTGGCCTCTATACTGCTTGGCTTGCTGGTGATTGGGAGACATGGAAAGAGTCTCTAGACGTCGTTGCCGCAGAAGTTGATCGCTACCGGACAAAAGCCAAAACGAGAGACAAAGAGGTCGAGATTTTCACCGTTTGCTTTGGTGAAGCAGGCGCCGTTACATTAGCACCTCAAGAGCCTACTTTGATGCAACGCCTCTTTAAAAACAAAAAACCGAACACTCTTCTTTCTTGGTATATCGACTCCTATGACTCGAATCATTGAACGCCCTTTTGATGCTAGCGCTGCGCAGACCCTAATCGAACAAGGGATGTTAGCTCCACTTGCGCGAGCACTTGCAGCGCGCGGTATTCATCATATTGATGAAATGACACTCGACTGGAAGGGACTTATTCCGCCCTCGCAACTCGAAGGTACAGACCTCGCAGCCGCTCGTCTTCTTGAGGCACGAGAAAAAGGCGAGCCCGTGACTATTGTGGCCGACTACGACTGCGACGGGGCAACAGCCTGTACGATTGCTATTCGTGGTCTTACCACTATGGGGCTTCATGTCAGTTATGTCGTTCCTGATCGTGTCACACAGGGTTACGGCCTCACGCCTGAATTGGTCGACATTGTGAAAGAGCGTTTTTCGCCTCAACTCATTGTGACCGTGGATAACGGTATTACCTCTGTTGCCGCAGTCGAACACGCTAAGGCACTTGGAATTGATGTGATCGTAACAGACCATCATTTGCCTGGTGAAGAAGAACCTGCAGCTTGCTGTATCGTCAACCCTAATCGCAAAGGCTGCTCTTTTCCCTCCAAAAATCTCGCTGGAGTGGGGGTAATGTTTTATGTGCTGCTCGCTCTTCGTGCTTTAATGCGCGAGAAAGGCTACTTCACGGCGCAAACTCAGCCTCGTCTTGACCAGTGGGTTGACTTGGTTGCGCTTGGCACTGTGGCGGACGTGGTCAAACTCGACAAAAATAACCGCATTTTGGTTGCTCAGGGGCTTAAACGTGTTCGCGCAGGAAAGGCACTCCCTGGTCTCAGTGCACTCTTTACCGTGGCGAGAAAAAAAACCGAAGCCGCCTCTGTACGTGACTTTGGTTTTGCCATTGGACCACGTATCAATGCCGCTGGGCGATTAAGCTCTATGGAGAGCGGAATAGAATGCCTCTTAGCGGACCAAGAAACCGTGGCACTTTCTTTTGCTCAAGAACTCAATCTTTTCAATAGCGAACGTCAAGAGCTTGAAACCGAAATGCAGCAATGTGCTGAAGAAGTCATTGCCTCTTGCAATATGTCTGAGCGCTACACACTTTCGCTTTTTAATGAGCACTTCAACGAAGGGGTAGTGGGGCTTGTTGCCTCTCGTGTGAAAGATCGCATTCATCGCCCTGTCTTTGCTTTTGCTCCGAGTGAATCGGGCTTTTTAAAGGGCAGCGGTCGCAGTATTCCTGGGATTCACCTGCGCGATACGCTTGACTTGGTCGCACGCGATTTGGGTGGTGCTATTATTCGCTTTGGTGGTCATGCTGCCGCCGCAGGACTTACGCTTAAGGCGGGAGCTTTTAACGACTTCCAGCACGCTTTCGAACAAATTGTGCGTGAAAACTGCAGTCGCGAACTCTTTGAACGAGTTGTTTACACGGATGGGCCCTTAGTGCCTAGCGATATCACCGAAGCCCTTATTACCGATATTGATGAGCGCATTTGGGGGCAGGCCTTTGAAGCGCCACTTTTCTCGAACGAATTTCGCGTAGTGCGCCAAACCGTGCTTAAGGAAGCTCATTTGAAACTCGTCCTGGATTTAGAAGGTAAACTTTTTGAAGGGATCTTCTTCCGTCGCAATACACCGCTCCCTGCCGTAGCGCGCCTAGCCTACCGCCCCAACGTCAATGAATACATGGGGAGACGCCAATTGCAACTGCAAATCGAAGCAGTTGAAGAAAGCACTCATATCTAAAAAGTTCAAAAGCCAAAAAAAGCCCTCTCCTTCAAGCACAGCAAGGTCTGGGCTTTTATAATATTTGATTCTATTTTTTCCATGCCTGGCGTATCTTTGGACTCTCTAAGGTCGACGTCAGTGCGAACCTTATTGGATTAGAACCATGGAAGTCGAACGCATCAACCTTATTCAGAATCTCATCGAAGACCTGACTCACCGTCTCGTCGAACTTCGGGGGTATCTTTGACGTCGATCGCAAAGCGCGCAGACTCGAAGAAGTCAACCGTGAGGTCGAAAATCCTGACCTCTGGAATGACCCTAAGCATGCCCAAGAGGTCAGCAAAGAAAAGAAATTACTCGACGGTATCGTCGGTAGTTTCCAATCGCTAACCACGGGCATTAACGATGCCGCCGAATTGTTTGAACTCTCTATGGCGGAAGAAGATTGGGATACCGTTGAAGCCGTTGGTCAAGACGTTGAGAAGATTGAAAAGGCTGTCGCTGACCTTGAATTCAAGCGTATGTTTAACCAGCCGATGGATCCGGCTAACTGCTACCTCGAAATTCAATCGGGTGCTGGTGGTACGGAAGCTCAGGACTGGGCCAGCATGCTCGAACGTATGTACATGCGCTACGCTGAACGCAAGGGATTTACCGTTACGCTTGAAGAAGAAAGTGCAGGCGACGTTGCGGGGATTAAATCCGCTACGCTTTACATTCAGGGCGACTATGCCTACGGTACGCTACGTACCGAAACGGGGATTCACCGTTTAGTGCGTAAGAGCCCCTTTGACTCTAACGCTCGCCGTCACACTTCGTTTACCTCTGTGTACGTGTACCCAGAAGTGGACGACTCGATTGAGATTGAAATTAACCCGGCCGACTTAAAAATTGACGTCTTCCGCGCTTCGGGTGCTGGTGGTCAGCACATTCAGAAGACGGAATCGGCCGTGCGTATTCACCATATTCCCACTGGCATCATCACCATCTGTCAGGATGACCGCTCTCAGCACCGCAACCGCGAAAAAGCGATGCAGCAGCTGAAGGCTAAGCTCTACGAATTTGAAATGCGTAAACGTATGGAAACGCAGACCAAGCTCGAAGAGTCGAAGTCTGACATTGCCTGGGGGCACCAGATTCGTAGCTACGTGCTCGATCAGTCTCGCGTGAAAGACTTGCGCACCAACGTAGAAACGGGTAACACTGGCGCTGTTCTTGATGGCGATTTAGACCAGTTTATTGAGGCCTCTCTTAAACAAAACATTGGCGACATTAACGCCAACGTTCAATAAAAAAGATTCCTCCCTTCTTGAAAAGGTCTTCCTTTCAAGAAGAGATCTTTCAACAGGATTGCTCTTATGTCTGAAGATTTAGAAAACAAAGTCGCCCCCGTTCAAGGGGACGAAAACCATATTATTGCTGAACGCCGTGCCAAGTTAGCGCAGTTGCGCGCTGAAGGGGTTGCCTATCCCAACAACTTCAAACGCACGGACCTCTTTGGCGACCTTGTTGAAAAATATGGCAACGTGGATCAGGCTGAGCTCGAAGCCCAGCAGGTTCAGGTGGCTTGTTCTGGTCGTGTGATGCTCAAGCGCATGATGGGTAAAGCGAGCTTTACCACGGTGCGAGACTTCACGGGCGAAATGCAGTACTTCATTTCCCAAAATGATATCGGACCAGAAGCCTATGCCCGCTTCAAGACATACGACTTGGGTGACATCGTCGCAGTAAAGGGCGTGCTTTTCCGCACCAAGACTGGCGCTCTCGCTATTCGGGCCCATGAGCTTCAATTGATGACGAAGAACATCCGCCCGCTTCCTGATAAGTTTAAGGGGTTACAAGATACGGAAATGGTCTATCGTCAGCGCTATGTTGACTTGATCATGAACGAAGAAAGTAGTAATCGTTTTTTGGTTCGCTCCCGCGCTATCGCTGAAATCCGTAATTTCATGTTGGGTAGTCGCTTCCTCGAAGTGGAAACGCCAATGTTGCACCCGATCCCGGGTGGTGCTAACGCGCGCCCGTTCGTGACGCACCACAATGCCCTCGACATCGATATGTACTTGCGTATCGCTCCAGAACTCTATTTAAAGCGCTTGGTCGTCGGTGGTTTGGAACGCGTGTTTGAAATCAACCGCAACTTCCGTAACGAAGGCGTCTCTGTGCGTCACAACCCTGAATTCACGATGATGGAATTCTATGCAACCTACTGGACGTACCACGATCAGATGGACTTCACCGAAAGTCTTCTTCGCACCGTCGTCGAAAAAGTCTTGGGTAAAACCGTCGTGAACTATCAGGGTCAGGATATCGACTTTGGCAAACCTTTCGATCGCTTAACCCCAATTCAGGCCATCCAGAAGTACGCCCCACAATACACGCTCGAGCAGTTGAACGATGAAGCTTTCTTGCGCGCTGAATTAGCTCGCTTGGGTGAACCGCAGCCTGACTATGTTGGTCTGGGTGCACTTCAGATGGCTCTCTTTGAAGAAAGCTCCGAAGCAAAGCTTCTCCAGCCGACTTTCATCATTGACTACCCTACGGAAATCTCGCCACTCGCACGTGCATCTGACACCGACCATGACGTCACGGAACGCTTTGAGCTCTTCGTGGGCGGTCGCGAGCTCGGTAACGGCTTCTCTGAATTGAATGATCCGGACGATCAGGCCGCTCGATTCAAGGCCCAGGCCGATGCGAAGAGCCACGGCGACGATGAAGCCATGTACTACGATGCTGACTACATCCGTGCTTTGGAATACGGTCTTCCGCCGACCGCTGGTTGCGGTATCGGTATCGACCGCTTCATCATGCTACTCACCGATGCTCCTAGCATCCGAGACGTGTTGCTCTTCCCGCATATGCGTCCCGAAGCTGGCAACTAATTACTATTTTTTGCCGTGCTTGATCCAGCACTTCTTAAGCGAGCGCAACAAGTGGCTTTACGTCTTGAGCGCTCGCTCAATCCACCTCTAAGCCAAAAGCTTCATCCCTTTTGGCTTCATTCTGTTGCGGTAGGTCAGCTCTCAGCTGACCTCTTGAACACGCTTTTGAGTTCTCCCGATCTTACTCTCTATTTTGAAGCCTCAAAAGAAGGTGGGGGCTCTTTGCGCGAAAATTGTTCTTGGGCAAAAGCTCAAGGGGCCTTATTGCGTCATTTTAGGCTTTTTCCGCAGCATGAATGTCTCTCCCTTAATGTTCACTCGGAAACAATCGATCGTGCACTCTGCCGCGTTTTAGGAACACCTACCACAGTCGTACGTCTATCTGTAATTGTAGACAATCAAATTCTCCTGAGTGTACGTAGTCCCACGAAACGAATTAATCCTGGGCGCTACGATAACCTCGCCGCCGGTATGGTGAAGCACGAAGAGACGCCAAGAATAGCACTTGAGCGTGAAGCTTGGGAAGAGGCGGGTATTAAGCTAGGCAAGACAGAGCACGGCGCAGAAAAGCTCTTTCGCGGCTTTCGCTCCCATCGCCCTCTTCCCGAAGGACTACTCTCTGAGAGCACAGAACTTTGGCGTTTAAGCGAACGCATCACCCCACACATTAATGACGGTGAAGTCCAGCGCTTTGAATGGGTGAGTGTAGAGAGATTCCTCGACTTAGCTGAGACTGAGCTCATTGTGCCCGAAGCAAGTTTAGCGATTTTACTCTCGCTTCTTAGTGCATAAAGAAAAGCACCTCGTTGGAATCTTCACCACCAAAGAAGTGCTTTTTTCTCGCTTTTAGCCATGGAGCGGGATTCTCGTAGTTAATCGCGCTCGTTTAACCAAACGGTCAGGATGGCTTCCAAAATCTTTTCATTCGATTTTTCTGGGTCATCTTCAAACTCATCGAGAGCACAAATCATCTCATGGAGCTTGATAAAACTGATCGTCAACGGATCTAAATCCGGATTTTCATCATAGAGCGCCTCGCCAATAGCTTGCGCATCCGTCCACTTCAAACCCATGATTATTCTTCCCTTGCATGATTGCGAGAATACTTCGGAATTTCGACCGTGATGTCAGCGTTACCAACGCGAGTCTGGCAGGAAAGACGGGAATAAGCTCCCGCCCCCCAAGCAGCATCTAAATGGTCTAATTCATCGTCGTCGGCTTCGTTTAAAGAATCGAAGCCTTCGCGAATGATTACATGGCAAGTCGAGCAAGCACAGGAAAACTCGCAAGCGTGTTCAATTTTCACGCCATGATCCAACAAGGCCTTGGCCAACATGGCACCTGGTTCAACCGTAAATTCCATCCCCTCAGGACAAGCCGTTTCGTGGGGTAAGACTGTCACTTTTGGCATTTTCTTATTACCTCTTTAATGATTATCGGAGTCTTTTTGCTCCGTCTCTGTGGTTTGATCAAAAAGCTCATCTTCAACGTTGAGCCCAGAGAGCGCACGACGAATCGAACGGTCCATACGCTGTGCTGCAAAGTCTTCCGTTCCTTTGGAAAGGGCTTCAATTGCAGCCTTAATTTTGTCAAGATCCTCACTAGTGACCAGAGCTTGCAACTCCGCCACCTGAGCATCGATCACGCGGCGTGCTTCTTCAGAAAGTAAATCCCCGTCCGCCTCTAGAGCGGAATGAGTCGATTCAAGCAGGCGACGTGCTTCAACTTGTTGTTCACGCAATTCACGTGTGTGCATATCTTCCTCAGCACGACCATTGCCGTCTTGAAGCATGCGGATAATATCTTCGTCAGAGAGGCCGTAGCTCGGCTTCACCTGGATCGAAGCTTCTACACCAGTGGTCATTTCTCGGGCTGTTACGCTCAAAAGACCATCAGCGTCCACCTGGAACGTCACGCGAATACGAGCCGCGCCAGCGGGCATAGGCGGAATGCCGCGCAATTCAAATCGAGCTAGCGAACGGCAGACACTAACCACTTCTCGCTCACCCTGCAAAACATGAATCGCCATTGCGGTCTGGCCATCACGGAACGTCGTGAAGTCCTGAGCACGAGCGATAGGAATGGCGCTATTGCGTGGAATCACTTTTTCCACCAATTCGCCCATAGTTTCAAGCCCTAAGGAGAGTGGCGTCACATCAAGGAGCAACCAATCGTCTTCTTCGCTACTGTTGCCCGCGAGTTTATTGGCCTGAGTAGCAGCCCCAATCGCAACCACACGGTCTGGGTCAATATCTGCAAGGGGTTCGTGACCGAAGAGGGTTTTCACTGCGCTACGAATGCAGGGCATACGCGTTGCGCCTCCAACGAGCACTACTCCTTTGACTTCTTCAACCGTTACCTTGGCGTCCTTGAGGACGTTCTTCACCGCTGTGAGCGTTTCATTCGTTAACTCTTTCGTAAGTGCATCGAATTCTTCACGAGTGATCTCAACTGTCGCATCTCCCGATTCGCGGTGCCAGATGAGCGTTGTCGAAAAAGACTCGGTCAAGGCTTCTTTCGCAGAACGAGAAGCTTGCAAAAGAGCACGGCGATCACGGACACTCAAATCGTTTGCCACTTCGGCGTCAACACCTAGGCGCTTCAAGACTTCAGCATAAACTGCACGATCATAGTCGTCCCCGCCGAGCGAAGAGTTCCCGCCCGTGGCAAGAACTTCAAAAACGCCTTTACTCAACTTCAAGAGCGAAACGTCAAACGTCCCTCCCCCCAAGTCGTAAACAAGATAGAGTCCTTCAGCCGCATTATCAAGGCCGTAGGCCAAGGCTGCCGCGGTAGGCTCATTCAGAAGGCGCAACACTGTGAGGTTAGCCAAGCGAGCGGCATCTTTAGTCGCCTGACGCTGAGCATCATCGAAGTATGCTGGCACAGTAATCACAGCGCCCGTCAAATCGCCACCCAGCCGTGATTCGGCACGGTTAGCAAGGTTGCGAAGGATTTCACTGCTCACTTCAATTGGGCTTTTGACACCCGCACGCGTTTCAATCTTCACCATGGTTGCATCATCGACCAAGCGGTAAGGTACTGCGTGCACATCTTTCAAATCTTCGAGCTTACGGCCAATCAAACGCTTAGCGGAGGTGATGGTATTGGCGGCATCGTCAACTGCACCTACCAGTGCTTTACGCCCCACTGTCACTTCTCCATCTTCGCCATAGTGCACGGCGGAAGGGAGAAGCACGTCGCCATTTTCATCCGCAATCACCTCGGCCACACCACTGATCACACTAGCGACCAATGAATTCGTAGTACCTAGGTCGATGCCGATAGCCAGACGGTGTTCATGCGGAGCGGCCGATAAGCCAGGCTCGGAAATCTGAAACAAAGCCATGTCAAAAATATCCTTGGGTGGTTAGTGTTGTTCTTTTTGTTGAAGCTGAGAATGAAACTTCGTCACAAACATGAGTTTGCGTGTAAGAGCGACCGCGGCTTGGTAGTCTTGCTTCACGTCGAGCGCTTCGGTGAGATCTGCCAAAATACGTTCCTCTTCCTCTTTCACTTCATAATTAAGCGTCTCTTTTACTTTTTCGTCTTCTGGAGCATTATCGAGCATTTCGCGCCAACGCATTTGAGCCATCAAGAAGTCCATTGGCATAGCGGTATTTTTTTCCGCTCCAACATCAAAGCCTGCCACTTCGCAGAGGTAAGTTGCACGACGAACGGGATCCTTGATGGTTTGGTAGGCTTCGTTTAAGCGTGTACTCCACTGTTCTGCTACACGACGTTCAGCAGCAGGACGGGCAGCGAAAAGGTCTGGATGCACTTTTTTTATCGCTGCCAGATAAGCGGCTTCCAGGCGTTCTGTGTCAACCACAAAACTCGGTTTCAGACCAAAATAGCTATAAATGCTCGGTTGAGTCATCGTTTCCTGACTCCTCTCCATATACGAGTAAAGGGAGCTCTTCGCTCCCTCCCACGCCTTCGTGTGCCCTAGTGGCACCTTCGCGTGTGGTCGTACCAGTTTGCGCTGATACATCAACTGGCGTTCAACCGAGCAAGAGCTTTTTTAAAGCACTACCACTCGGGAGTCGCGATTAAACGTGGAAGGATTCCCCGCAACCACAGTGACTCTTTTCATTGGGGTTGTGGAACTTAAAACCTTCTTGGAGACCTTCACGCGTGTAATCTAACTCAGTGCCATCCAAATACGGCAAGCTCTTCTCATCAACGATCACTTTCACATCAAAGCTTTCATAGACATGATCGTCTTCGTTAACAGCATCCGCAAACTCTAACTTATAAGCCATGCCGGAGCAACCAGAGGTTTTCACCCCTAAGCGCAAACCAACACCTTTGCCTCGACGTGTCAGATAGTTTTGCACATGCTTAGCCGCAGCTTGAGTTAAGGTCACAGCCATGATTTATTTTTCCTCTTGTTTGTGACGGTAATCGTTAATTGCCGCCTTGATCGCGTCTTCTGCCAAAATCGAACAGTGGATCTTCACTGGTGGTAAAGCCAATTCTTCAGCGATCTGTGCATTCGTGAGTTGTTCTGCTTCCTGCAAAGTTTTACCCTTAACCCAGGCCGTCACTAAAGACGAGGACGCAATAGCGGAACCGCAACCATAGGTCTTGAACTTCGCATCTTCAATAATGCCCTGATCATTCACCAGGATCTGCAAACGCATCACATCGCCACAAGCGGGAGCCCCCACCATACCGGTACCAACGTTATCGGCTTTTTCATCCAAAGTACCCACGTTACGGGGGTTTTCATAATGATCAACGAGTTTTTCACTGTATGCCATGATGTATATCTCCTTGGCTCAGAATATTTTTTTCTAGGAGGTTCTACCGTGCTTGTCTTTGTTGAAGACGGTAGAACCTGTCATCTGAGTCCAGCGTAAAGTAAGGATTAGTGGGCAGACCACTGAATCGCGTTAAGATCAACGCCCTTCTGGTGCATTTCCCAGAGGGGGCTCATTTCGCGCAACTTCTGAACTTTTTCCTTCAAGAGAGCAACGACATAATCAATTTCTTCTTCGGTGGTAAAGCGACCAAGCGTAAAGCGAATAGAGCTATGAGCTAATTCGTCGTTACGACCCAAGGCACGCAACACATAGGACGGTTCCAAAGAAGCAGACGTGCAAGCGGAGCCAGAAGACACTGCAATGTCCTTTAATGCCATCATCAAGCTTTCACCTTCAATGAACTCGAAACTCACATTCAAGTTGTGCGGAGAGCGATGTTCCCAGTCGCCATTGAGGTACACATCCGAGATATTGTTGCGGATACCATCCCAAAGACGGTCACGCAAAGCGCGAATGCGAGGTACTTCGGTCGCAAATTCTTCTTTAGCAAGGCGGTAAGCCTCACCCATCCCAACGATCTGATGGGCCGGCAACGTGCCAGAACGCATACCACGTTCGTGACCGCCACCGTGCATCTGGCATTCAATACGGATACGGGGTTTACGGCGGACATAAAGTGCGCCAATACCCTTCGGACCGTAGACCTTGTGACCAGAAAGGCTCATCAAGTCAATGTTGAACTTATCGACGTTGATTTCCATATGACCAGGAGCCTGCGTTGCATCACAATGGAAGACGATGCCGTGTTCACGGCAAATCTTGCCGATCGTTTCCAAATCCTGGATAACGCCAATTTCGTTATTCACTGCCATCACAGAGACGAGAATCGTACCCGGGCGAATAGCGGCGCGGAACTTGTCCATATCAATCAAGCCATTTTCCTGCACATCAAGGTAGGTGACTTCAAAGCCTTCCCCTTCAAGGTGGCGCATTGTGTCGAGCACAGCCTTGTGTTCAGTCTTAACAGTGATGAGATGACGACCTTTTTCTTGGTAGAAATGGGCAGCCCCCTTAATGGCCAAGTTATCAGCTTCCGTAGCGCCAGAGGTCCAGACAATTTCGCGAGGGTCCGCGCCCACCAAAGCAGCAACTTGTGCACGTGCATCATTCACAGCCTCTTCAGCCTCCCAACCATAAGAGTGGCTGTGCGAAGCAGGATTCCCGAACTTCACGCCAAGATAGGGAACCATCTTGTCAATGACTCGGGGGTCTGCCGGGGTTGTCGCAGAGTAATCAAGATAAATAGGCAGCTTCATTTTTTATTTTCCTTCTATAGAACCAGCACGACCAGAGCAGTGCCGCTATAAGACTGATATTCGGTTTCGTTGTAGCTTTTTATGCCACGCGTTTATGTACGTGTGACAAACGGCTTGGATCACGCGGCTTGCGCGTTTTTTTCGGTTTCACTGGAATCTTTGCAGAAACCGTTACACGCTGTGGGTGTTCGGCATGCTCAGTGTGAGACTGCACCATGCTCTCCAACGTAATCCCGTCGAGGAACTTGGAAGTCACTGAGTTCAAACTTTCCCACAGATGGTGAGTTAAACAAGCAGCTCCGCCCAAACACGTCCCATCGCCACGACACTGTGTAGCGTCAATGTCTTCTTCGACAGCGGCAATGATTCGACCAATCGTAATCTCTTGGGGTGTTTTGGCTAAGAAATAACCACCACCCGGCCCACGAATACTTCTGACCATATCGGCACGGCGAAGCTTGCAGAAAATCTGTTCCAAGTAGGCAACAGTAATCTGTTGACGATCGGATATTTGCGTGAGAGAAACGGGCTTGCCTTGACCGTACAAAGCAATGTCCAGCATGGCTGTCACGGCAAATCTAGCTTTAGTGGTGAGTCGCAACTTGCACTCCTTTGTAAGATGAAAGGGAAATTCCCGATTTATTTAGTCGGATATTATACAGGAATTTTTTGTTGTGCAAGTCTAAATTTTGTGTAGCCCGTTGGGAGGATAGGCTACTGCTCTGTGAGGATATACTGAATTGAAGTGCCCGTCATTATAGGAAAAGCAAGCACAAACACCCTTACGCCATGCCCTGAGTCTTCGTGTTAGAGAAGGCACTTAACTCAATGAGCGCGGCATAAATTGGTGTTAGGCGTAAAACACACCAGGATAAATTAGTCCACGCGTTTATTGCGCCACTACTGGTACATCAACTGGTGCACCATTCGTAGCTTCACGCTGCTTATCGGCTTGCATCTTGCGAGCTTTGCGCTCCAATGTCTGCAACAGGCCTGAACAAGCATCCGTACAAAGGGTAAACATGAGGTTAAAACCTTCATTGAGCCCATAATACGGGTCTGGAACAACGGCTTCATCGTTGTCGTTGGCATAGCGCATTAAGAGATGCACCTTGTGCTTGTACTGCACAGGCGCTTTTTGTTGCAGTTCTGCGAGGTTTTCCCAGTCCATCACAAGGATGAGGTCGGACTTTTCGAAATCCTCCGCAGTAATCTGTCTCGCGTGATGATCGGCAATATTGTAGCCACGCTTCCGGCAGGTTAACTGTGCACGCACGTCTGGTTGCTGGCCCACATGATAAGCACTTGTGCCAGCACTGTCCGAGGTGATCACATCCTCGAGCTGTGCTTCCACCACCATTTTGTGGAAGATTGCTTCGGCTGTGGGACTACGACAGATATTCCCAGTACACACAAATAAAATATGGATCACTTTTAGGTTTCCGTATCAAACTTTTTTTGTCTTACCGTCTATCGTTATTTTCTATGACGGTAGTCTGTTGTCTATATATGCTACTCTAGGAAATCGCTTATGCCTAGAGTTTTTTGTAATTCCCATCTTTCTGGAGAGGTATTTTAACTTAGATTACTACTGATTGGGAGAGGCACCAAACGCTTGGGCACGCAAAGCCATGAGCTCTTCACGCAACTTGGCTGCCTTTTCAAAGTCCAAATTCTTCGCGTGCTCCATCATTTGCGCTTCGAGCTGCTTCAAACGCTTCGACAAATTCTTCTCTTCCAGAATCGATGGATCCTTTGTGACATCAATAAGTTTACTCTCTGGCATAACCTTCACATCTTCACCACGGTAAACGCCATCGATAATGTCACGAATTTCCTTCTTTACGCCCTTCGGCGTAATGCCGTGCTCTTTATTGAATGCCTCTTGCTTTTGGCGGCGACGCTCCGTTTCGTCAATAGCGTGGCGCATCGAATCGGTAATGCGATCTGCATATAAAATCGCATGACCATTCAAATTTCGAGCAGCACGACCAATTGTCTGGATGAGCGATCGTTCACTACGTAGGAAGCCTTCTTTATCAGCATCCAAAATTGCCACTAACGAAGCTTCTGGAATATCCAATCCTTCTCGCAACAGGTTAATCCCAACGAGAACATCGAAGAGACCTTGACGCAAATCTCGGATAATTTCAACTCGTTCAACCGTATCAATATCTGAGTGTAAGTAGCGCACTTTAACGCCATGTTCACTCAAGAAGTCCGTCAAATCTTCCGCCATGCGCTTAGTGAGCGTAGTCACAAGAACGCGTTCACCACGCCCAACAACTTCATTAATTTCACTCAACAAATCGTCAACCTGTGTTTGCGCGGGACGCACTTCTACTTGAGGATCCACCAAGCCCGTTGGGCGAACCACCTGCTCAACGACGTCGTTATGGCTCTTTTCGAGCTCATACTGCGCTGGTGTTGCCGAGACAAACACAGACCGGCGCATCTTGCGCTCAAATTCATCAAATCGCAGAGGGCGATTATCTAGTGCAGAAGGCAAACGGAATCCGTAATTAACGAGCGTTTCCTTTCGCGCTCTGTCACCTCGGTACATGCCACCCAACTGGCCAATCATGACATGACTTTCGTCAAAGAACATCAAGCAGTCAGCTGGCAAATAGTCAATTAAGCACGGGGGTGCTTCACCAGAAGCGAGCCCCGTCAAATGGCGCGAGTAGTTTTCAATCCCTTTGCAGAAACCTACTTGATCGAGCATTTCTAAGTCAAACTGGGTGCGTTGCTGTAAGCGTTGCGCCTCGACAAACCGACCTTCAGAGATTAACTCTTCTGTGCGTTCTTTTAGCTCTGCCTTTATGGTTCCCATTGCGCGCACGATTTCTTCTCGCGGTGTCACATAGTGACTAGCTGGGTAGATCACAAAGCGCATGATGTTTTGCTGTACTAACCCCGTGAGTGGGTCAAAGAGCAAAATAGCATCGACTTCGTCGTCGAAAAGCTCAATTCTCACCGCGCTTTCTGCATGTTCTGCAGGAAACACGTCGATCGTATCACCACGCACACGGAAAGTGCCACGCACAAATTCCATGTCTGTGCGCTTATATTGCATGCGAACGAGCTGACCAATTAAATCGCGCTGGGTTTTACGATCGCCTTTGCGCAAAATACAGCGCATCTCCGTATAGCTTTCTGGTTTACCGATACCGTAAATTGCGGAAACGGTTGCCACAATAATCGTATCACGACGCTCCAAAATTGACTTCGTAGCAGCTAAACGCATCTGTTCAATGTGTTCATTCACTGCTGCATCCTTTTCAATGAAAAGGTCACGAGCAGGCACATAAGCTTCTGGCTGGTAAAAATCGTAGTAAGAGACGAAATACTCGACCGCGTTATTAGGAAAGAATTCTCTCATTTCGGAGTAAGTCTGCGCGGCCAGCGTTTTATTCGGAGCCATTATTAACGCAGGAACACCTTCACGCGCAATTACATTTGCCATCGTATACGTCTTTCCAGACCCCGTTACCCCGAGGAGAGTCTGAGCCATCAACCCCTCTTCAAGTCCTTCGCACAATTTATCGATTGCAGTGGGCTGATCGCCTGCGGGAGAAAATGGCTGATGTAAAACATAGGGAGAATTAGGAAACGTAACGATATTTGGCACTGTTCTCATATGTCATCCTTCACAATGACACGTCTTTAAGAGGCAAAAGAGATTAGTGTACACCACAGAAGGTCTCTAATCTATACCACCATTGGGAGGAGATCCTAGGCAGAGATAGCATTGGGTTGATTACCTAGTTTGCGAAAATCCGCCTTTTCATCTCCACGTTAACCCTCAGAGGGCTGTATAGTGTTTAAACGTTTTTCATTTTTTTCGGGAGTATTTATTTATGTCCTACACTTTGTTCTCTAGCTTGAAACCTCTGCCGGACGATCCCATTCTTGGGCTCAATGAAGAATTCAAGAAAGATGCACGGCCCGAAAAAGTCAACCTTGGGGTCGGCGTTTATCTCACGGAAGAAGGCAAGTTGCCTCTCTTAAAGACCGTAGAAACTGCAGAAGAACGTTTGTTGGCTCGTCAGACTACGCACGGTTACACCGCTATGTCTGGCAACCCTCTTTTCTGTGATGCCGTGCAGGCACTCGTTTTTGGTGACAACGAAGCTCGCCAGCAAAAACGCATTTGCACAATTCAAACCTTGGGTGGCACGGGTGCGTTGCGTCTTGGCGCAGAATTAGCATATGACTACCTCGGTGCAACCAATGGCTATGTCTCAAACCCAACTTGGGGCAACCACATCAGTCTTTTTGAACACGCCGGTCTCGCCGTTGAAAAATATCCATACTACAACCCAGAGACGCACGCTGTTGATACACAGGTGTTCTTCGACTACTTGAGTAAGCTCGCCCCGAAATCTATCGTTTTGCTACATGGCTGCTGCCACAATCCAACTGGTGCTGATCTTAGTAAAGAAGATTGGCAAACCGTTCTTGAAATTGTCCAAGAACGCGATTTAATCCCATTTGTCGATATGGCCTACCAAGGCTTTGGCGAAGGTCTGGAGGAAGACCCATACGGCATCCGTCTCTTGGCAGAGGCTAAGGTGAATTTCTTTGCTGCAACCTCTTGCTCTAAGAATTTTGGGCTTTACGGCGAACGTACGGGAGCTTTGCACTTAGTTAGCTCTTCGGCTGAAGAAGCCAAGACTGTCGGCTCAATCATCAAGTCTTTAGTGCGTCGTGAATACTCCAATCCGCCTGCTTATGGCGCGAATATCGTGACTGAAATTTTGAGCACGCCAGAGCTCTACAAAGCCTGGCAGAACGAAATCACCGAAATGCGTACTCGTGTGAAAGCCATGCGTACTTTGCTCGTTGCCGAAACACAACGCCAAGGTTTAAGTATGGACTTCATTGCCAAGCAGCAAGGTATGTTCTCTTTCACTGGCTTTAGTGTCGAGCAGATGGTTGCCTTGCGTAAAGAGTATGGAGTTTATGGCATTAACAATGGACGTATCTGCATTGCTGGCTTGAATGAACACAATGTCAGTTATGTCGCCGAAGCCTTAGCTAAGGTGGCTTAAGGGGAAGAAGGAATCCCATCTTTATGGTATTTGCCTTTTTTTCCCTTGCGAAGATAAAAAAATCAGTATAAACTTAGCACTCTTGATTCCCCGATAGCTCAGTCGGTAGAGCGACGGACTGTTAATCCGCAGGTCGCTGGTTCGAGCCCAGCTCGGGGAGCCAAGCCAATTTCTATAACAGCAACCTCTACCGATTTAAGGTTGTTGTTGGATTCCCCGATAGCTCAGTCGGTAGAGCGACGGACTGTTAATCCGCAGGTCGCTGGTTCGAGCCCAGCTCGGGGAGCCAAAACTCAAAAGCCAGCTCATGAGCTGGCTTTTTTCTTATCACCCTCTCTAAGGCTTCTCTCAATCGCTCTATCGCATCTAAATTCATTCTACATAGAAGAACTCTCTAGCGAGATAACGTTTCTCTAAACGAGCATAATCGCTTCTGAGCAGTTTATGGAGCGACGATTTTCAAGAAACTCCTTCTCAAAGAAAAATCATCTAGAAAGTCTAAAGAATTTCTCCTAGCTGATTTGGTGTCTGTCATCGTAATGATTCTTTCTTGCGTTTTCTAAGATATTTACCCAAGACGGTACAAAACTAAACTCGGTATCCTTAAAGGGCTTATTCATGCATTCCTTTGTTTTGAATAGGTTCCTCTGCGTTATTCTGTCTCCGCAGTGGACACAAGGTGGTTCCACATCTCACTCGAAAGGGTGAGATGTGTTTTTTTTCGTCCAGGTTAAGAGTACACTGAACTAAAATTGTGAGGTTTTTCCTGTATCTAGGAAGAACCTCCCTTTTTAGGCCCTGATGATTTAGA